>Ga0181406_1000808_pt1 | contig 11676 bp, 9 predicted proteins | sample 29SPOviralmetaG_FD_130135 | JGI IMG/M metagenome (GOLD analysis project Ga0181406, IMG submission 130135) | Marine viral communities from the oligotrophic San Pedro Time Series (SPOT) site, San Pedro Channel, CA, USA - 29 SPOT_SRF_2011-12-20 | ecosystem: Environmental > Aquatic > Marine > Strait... | reverse complement strand
TAACCTGTGCCTCTGCCAAAGCCATCTTACGCTTTTCAATCTCTGCCATTACTTGACGCATCATGCGGAATGGCGATTGACCGTTCAGCATAGTCAATGTCATTAAACCTAGTGTGGTTTGACTATTGTTGCGGTCAAAGGCTCTAGTCTTTTCTTCTATTTCTGGGAGAAATTGATTCACCTTCGCTACAGCCGCAGTGTTTATTTTATTTGCCGCTACTGTCGTAAGGCTAAATGTTATGTTATCTTTTTTTATTATTTCTTGTTTCATATCAATTTCCCGAACATCCATGAACCGCCTGTAACGAAGAAGTAAGGTCGCCGAAATCAGTGGCGTTACCTGTGTTAGCTATGGTTACATATTGAATTACATTAGTGACACCTCCGCTTGCCAAGCCTCCTGCCCATACCCCTCTTGCGTCATTAGCACAAGCTGCAAAAAGAGCTACTGAGTTGGTTAAGTCACCAAAATCAGTAGAGTTGCCAGTCGTAGATATTGTAATGTACTGAATGACATTGAGATATGCATATGATGAAGTGAAGCCACCGCCAAACAAACCTCTAGTTCCATTAGAGCAAGCTTCAGCCCCTAAAAGAGAACTGAGCAAATCGCCAAAATCAGTAGAGTTGCCTGTGGTATCTATGGTAACGTATTCAATAACATTTGTAGCCCCAGACGCAGTTTCTCCCAAATTAAATACAGCCCTACTTGAGCTAGAGCAAGCAGACGTATGGTTGCCAGCGGCACTTGAATCACCAAAGTCTGTGGAGTTACCTGTGGTGGCTATAGTGATATATTCAATAGTATTAACACTGGGACCGCCAGCACCATCGCCGCCAATAAACAGCCCTCTAGTAGTATTAGAAGCGGCAGAAAGTCTATATCTAACTGTGGTTAAATTTCCAAAGTCTATAGCGTTTCCAGTAGTCGCAATTGTAATGTAATCTATTACATCGTATTGCCCTGACGCTACACCTGTACCTCCTGCCCATACGCCTCTGCTTCCACTAGAACAAGAACCTGTGCGGCCTCTGGCTACAGTCAAATCACCAAAATCAACAGCATTGCCTGTGGTTGGTATTGATATATAACTTATTACATTTGTATCAGCCGTGCCGCTTATAAAACCGCCGCCAAATAACCCACGGTCTCCTATTGCGGGACCATTATTACCACCTACAGCTACACCATTAAAGGTCACGGTTCCTGTGGCATTGCTGATATCGTTTGTTTGGTGATTAAAAGTTAGTGCCATATTAGTCTCCTGACGAACCAACAAGAGCTTTTTTAACTGCCGTAAGGTCTCCAAAGTCCGTGGCATTTCCTGTCGATGCTATTGTTACGTATTGAATAACATTAACTTCTGTAGTGTTTCCACCAGCCCAAACACCTCGCACATCATTTGCACAAGAAGCTAAATCTAATAAAGTAGCAGTAAGGTCACCAAAGTCTGTGGCATTTCCTGTAGTATCTATAGTTACATAGTCTATTATATTACTAGTGCCACCAGATTCATAACCACCACCAAACAATGCTCTAGTGCCGTTTGAACAGCCTGCCGGAGTAGAACCTCTGGCTGCGGTTAGGTCACCAAAGTCTGTTGCGTTGCCTGTGGTGGATATTGTTATATAATCTATTATATTTGTTGTGGCGTTTCCACCAGCAAATAAACCCCTTGTAAGCGAACCAGCACCACCAATTTGTTTTTTAGCTACGGTACGGTCTCCAAAATCTGTAGCATTGCCTGTGGTAGCTATTGTTACATATTCTATTGTATTTGATGTGCTAGTTACCGCTATTCCAAGTGCTATAGCACCTCTAACCCCGTTGGAGACTGCGACACCGCCGTTAGCTGTTGAATTTAAATCTCCAAAATCAGTAACATTGCCGGTAGTACCTACAGTTATATATTCTATTGTGTTATAAAGAGTACCAACAGTAAAATCTGTGTTTTTTCCTCCTGCAAATATTACCCTTTCCCCATTACCACAAGAAGTTAAATAGCCTTTAGCAGCCGAAAGATTACCAAAGTCGGTAGCGTTGCCAGTAGTACCTATAGTTATGTAGTCAATATCATCTCTTGGGGTGTATTGAGTATCGCCGCCAGCAAATAAACCCCGGTTTCCAATGAATGAAGCTGGAGTATTATCACCACCAGCAGCTACACCGTTTATAGTAATAGTGCCTGTAGAATTAATGATATCATTTAGTTGGTGATTGATTGTTAATGACATATTATGTTCCTGAACATGACCCTTCACCCAGTCTACTAACTGTCAAATCGCCAAAGTCTGCGGCATTACCTGTTGTATCTATAGTCACATAATCAATGACGTTAGTATATCCACTTGTATAGCCACCAGCAAAAACACCTCTAACGCCATTAGAGCAAGCAGCAAACCCAAAGCTATTGCCAGCGGTAAGGTCTCCAAAATCAGTTGCATCACCTGTTGTGTCTATGGTCACATAATCAATAACATTAGACGCATCTCCGCCGCCGAATAGCCCTCTAGTATTATTAGAGCAACCCGCTGGATAGTGACGAGCAACAGTTAAGTTACCGAAATCTGCGGCGTTTCCAGCCGTGTCAATAGTTACATAATCTATCGTATCTTTTGATGTGTTGCCGCCAGCAAACAACCCCCTAACGCCGCTAGAACAAGCGGTCAGTCCATCGCGGGCAACAGTTAAATCACCAAAATCGGTGGCATTTCCTGTAGACGCAATCGTAACATAGTCAATAACATTGCTTTTTGACCCGCCTGAATCAGTTCCGCCGCCAAATAAACCTCTTGTGTTAGAAGAACAAGAAGCCAATTGTTCACGCGCAATAGTCAAGTCACCAAAATCTGTACCATTACCTGTAGATGCAATGGTTATGTATTCAATGACGTTTTGACGAGAACCAGTATTCCCTCCACCAAACAAACCTCTTGTGCCGTTTGAACACGCAGCTACAGCCAATTTACTAGCCGTTAAATCTCCAAAGTCTGCAGCATTGCCTGTGTTGGCTATCGTAATGTAGTCAATGACGTTAGTGGTGCTATAGTTTGCAAGCTGGCCTCCACCAAATACGCCCCTGCTACCATAAAAGATAATTGGAGAGTTATCACCACCTACAGCAGTACCGTTTAGCTTAACAGTACCAGTGGAATTGCTAATATCATTAGTCTGATGATTTATGGTAAGTGACATATATTAAACCTATACGGCTGTAGAGCCTGTCATATCATCTTGTGTCATTACCCAAGTGTAGCACTTGTCTAAAAAAGCATCGCCGCTTGATGCGTTGATGTCGTCTAGATTTGCGTGATAGCGTTTAAAGTCTACCTCACGAGTGTCATCAGTTGGTGATGCTGTAGCGTATGCTGACAAGTCAATCATCACAGAGAATTTTGGGTCTGACCCACGTTGACGAGAGATTGCTGCCGTTACAATACGGTAGTATGCGTTGTTGAAAGCGATGCCATATTGGCTGTTGCCTTCTGCGATTGTATTTTGTATAGCCATTTAGTTTGCTCCTTTTAAGCGTATGTGACTTCACTGGTTCTAATGTTTGCTACCCAGCGGATGTTATGTGAGGCTTCGCCAGTTACTGTAATAGCCAATGCATTATTTGTATTGTCTGCTGACATAGCCACGGTCCAACTAGACTGATTGTCGATTACTGTTGTTGCGGAATTAGCTAAAGTTGTAGTCCCACCATCATTTACAAGTAATCCTTCAATCCGAAAAGATGCAAAGGCTTGTGCGCCATTTTGCATTGCAACTATGGTACCGTCAAATGTAATACAAGTATCTGACGCAGCTACGATTTGATTGTCTGCGGCGGCTGTAGCATTGTTTGTTGTAAGTACAGTGGCTGTTGCGTCTGTGGTATCCGCACGAAGTATATACATACCACCTTGTGCATCACCTTGCGCTGCAAATTGACCTACAGCAAATGCAAATTTTCCTTTTGTAGCGGCCTTTGCACGATAGCCTAACGCCGTTGAAAATATTGCATCAGCGTTATTACCATCTCCAATTGCAATTCCACCAGAAGCTGCTACACATCCATAGTTTCCATACGAATGACCTATAGCGATAGCAGAAGTTCCTGTTGTTTCTGCTCTTGCTCCTATGGCTAGACTGTTAGTACCAACCGCTGTTGCAAGATTACCAATAGAAAAAGCTCTCTGTCCTGACGCCTTACTCTGATAGCCTAATGCTACTGAATTTTGACCTGTTGCACCATATGATGATGTGTTATTATCTATCCCTGCTGCAAATGCACCTGAAGACCCAGCACGAGAATTTACCAGTGCCATTGATGAACTTCCTGCAGCAACTGCATTGTATCCTAAAGCAGCGGCATAGAGTGCTGAAGCTGCACTACCCCGTCCCATAGAAACACTAGAACCTCCAGATGCTGCTGCGTTGCGACCTAAAGCTAACGCACCACCAGAACTAGCAACTGTTGCTCCTGTGCCTATTGCCATGCTTCCATCTCCAGAAGCTGTTACCTCTCCAGCATAAGAAGTTCCAATCGCTACGGCATGAGTGTTTGTTGCTTGCACTGGTTGGCTAGTGGTATCTGAACCGCCAATTGCAATTGCATTTGCATGTGAGGCTTGTGTTCCAGCTTTAGTCGTATTTCCAATCGCAATAGCGTTATTACCTAAAGCAGAAGGTTGTGCGTTTGGGCTACTTTCATTAGCAGCGTATAAAGGTGCGCCAGCAGCGGCAAAAGATAATACACCTGAACCATTAGTTTTTAGAAACTGTCCATTAGAACCATCTGCCGAAGGTAAAGCAAACGATAAGTTACCGCTAAATGCACTATGTGGGGGAGCCTTTAATTCAACGTAGTGTGCGTTATTAACCTCACAATAAAACCGTATAGCTGCAACACTGCCTGTACCTGTGTGTATGGATACAAGACCATCCGATACAGCAACACCTCCGCTAGAGCCATTACCATCAAGATTAACTTTACCTGAACCGTTAGGCAGGATATCAATATTTCTGTTAGATGTGCTAACTATATCATGTGTAACAACGTCTAAGTTTCCACCAAGCTGGGGAGAAGTGTCAGCAGCTACACTCGCTATACCCCCACTAGCATCAGCGAATGAAACGACACCACTACCGTTTGTGGTAAGAACCTGATTGGCTGAACCATCACTGGTTGGTAAAGTGTATGTCTCTGATATGCGTACAGTATCCGCTGTGCCGCCTAAGTTAATCTGGTTTGCGGCTGTAGATTGTACACTATCACCAATTGAAACTGCATTTGCGTGTGATGCTGTGCTATTATCCCCCATCGCAATAGCATGAACGCCAGAGGCTAAACTATTTTCTCCTCCAATAGCTAAAGCATAGTTGGCACTCGCTTTTGCTCCAGAGCCAATAGCTACGCTTCTAAAACTGCCTCCTGCGCCATAGCTAGACGAGTTTGTGCCAATGTTGGCGGCAAACCCAAGATAGGCACTGGAATAAGAGGGTCCAATAGCGGCTGCATAAGTCCCAGCCGTACTGGCGGCTTCATACCCCAAAGCCAAACCACCAGTGCCATTATAAGCGTTTGCGTCATAGCCAATCGCAACACTTTTTGGATAAGTGCAATAAGCATCCCTGCCAATAGCGATGCTTTCATCTCCGCTACTGCCCACTCGCGCAATTCTGCCAATTGCCACACTATAGGGAGCTTGAGCAAATGCACTATGACCAATCGCCGTTGAATAACTGGCAGTTGCGCCTTTGTCTGTATTGTCAACATTTACCGCGAAACTATTTGCGCCAGTCGCTTTGGTCGTTGCACCAATTGCAATCGCATTAGCACCTGTTGCACTTGGCTGTCCTGATGGCGAGCTTTCGTTAGCAGCATAGAGGTCAGCACCACTAGCTGCAGTAGCAAAAGATAATACACCTGAACCGTTTGTAGTTAAGACTTGTCCATTAGAACCATCAGCAATAGCCGCAGCAGAAGCGGCAGTAAATACTGGTACATTACCTGTAGCATTAGGGAAGGTAATTGTGTGGTCAGCCGTGGGGTTTGTAAATGTTACAGTAGTCTCATTACCGTCTGCCGCAGAACCTTCTACAGTAAAGCCTGAGTCGTTAAGATGCATACCTGTTACAACAGGGCTTGTCAGTGTCTTGTTAGTAAGTGTTTTAGTCGTACCTGAGAAATATGTGTCTAGTAAGTCTACATCAAAATAACCAATAGACGATGCAGACGAATCAAACACTGCAATGCCATCGTTGTTAGCGATAGCTGTACTTGTATCAATACTAATAGCGGATACATCTGCTACCGCATTAATTTCTGGACCCGTAGCAGTAAGACCTGTTACGTTATTCGCTGTTCCGTTTACAGCTTGAATACGTGACTCTACAGCCGCTGCTGAAGGTAGTTGTGCGTTAGTTGAACTGCCACTTACACTTGTTACAATATCTGTTATATTGTCAGTACCATCTGATAATGTACCAAATGTCACTGTACCTGTAGTGGTAATAGCACTTGAACCATTGTCAATAGCACCAAAGCCACTTGTAATGCTACCACTATTTACTGCACCTACAGTTGTTAAGTTACTCAGTGTGTCTAAAGATGTTTCAAAGTATGTTTCAAAGTCAGTTAATGCTACTTGCTTCATAGTGCCAGCATCGTTGACTACAACTCTATCTGCATCTGCAAGAGTAGTAGCAGTAGCTGATGTGCCACCATCTACAACGTTTATTTCAGCAGCAGTAGCATTTACGCCTGTAAGGTCAGTAGGTGCAATACTAATATTAGCTGTACCATCAAAAGATTGACCCGCAATTGTACGTGCAGTCGCTAGGGCTGTGGCAGTATCTGCATTACCAGTAAATGTACCAGTAACATTACCTTCAAGGTTAGCTATAAGTGTACCTGTAGTAATATTAAGGTTACCAGTAGATGCACCAGTAAACGTACCAGTACCTACAATAAATTTATTGGCACTTTCATCAAATCCAATAAACGCATTATCATCGCTACCACGCTCAATAACAATACCTGCATCACCAGAAGGTGAACCTGAACGCCCATGAGCTACTTCAATAAGCTGGTCAGCCACAGTCAGGTTACTTGAGTTGACTGTAGTTGTTGTACCATTTACTGTTAAGTCACCGCCAATAATAGCATTACCAGTGGTAGTTACTTGCGCAAACTGTACATTGTCACCTGTAGCTAAACTTTGGTTAGTGTCCGACAAATCTGTAGCAGCAATAGTAATGTTTGCACTGCCATTAAAAGAGTTACCAGCAATCGTCCTAGCTGTTTCTAGTACAGTCGCGCTAGCCGCATTGCCTGATGTATCTTGATTGCCTGCAGCGTTAACACCTGGAAGGTTTATATTAGCTGTACCGTTAAATGATACACCGCCAATAGTACGAGCAGTCTCTAAGGCTGTAGCTGTAGCCGCAGTACCTGATGTGCTTTGATTACCTGCAGTATTTACGCCGGGAAGGTCAATATTAGCTGTACCATTGAAGGATACACCGCCTATAGTACGTGCTGTTTCTAACGCTGTTGCAGTATCTGCGTTACCTGTTACATCTCCTGTAACTGCACCAATAAGTGACGTTCCAGTAATTGTAGTACCTGTAATAGCGGCTGCAGAATTAGCACCAATAATAGTGCCGTCAATAGCGCCAGCATTAATATCTACTGTAGCAAGTGTAGATGTACCAGAAGCATTTAAGGATGTAAATGTACCCGCAGCAGCACTGGCTCCACCAATAACAACACCATCTACTGTGCCACCATTGATATCTGCAGTACCAGCCACTAGGGCATCAATATTAGCTGTACCGTCAATGTACAGATTACGCCACTCAGAGCCTACAGCACCTAAGTCAAATGTATCATCAGCAGAAGGTAATAGAGGAGAGGCTACATCTGCAGTAACTGTAACTGTGTCACTTGCAGCATTACCAAGAGTAGTATTTCCATTTACAGTAAGATTACCTGTAAGGGTAGCGTTAGCCATTTGCAGTACGCCTATTGTGGCTGTACCGGCAAGATGCAAATCTTTAAACTGTAGGCTAGATGTACCTAAATCAATGTCATTAGTAGTAACAGGAACAATTGCGCCATCTTGAATACGTATCTGTTCGACGGCAGCACTAGATACCTCTACAAAAACACCAACGCGATTGTTTGTTGTATCAATTACTACTTTATTTAGTGCGTCTGGGTCAGCAATTAAAGGTATATGAGCACCTTCTGCTGTAGTACCATCGTGTTTATGTCCCGTGCTTGCACTAAAGGCATCCCGAAGAGCATTATATTCCACATTAATTGGATTAGCGCGTACGACAGCCGTTGCGATAATGTCTGCTGAAGATTGTCTTGTATATCCTGCCACTTGTTATCTCCTATCCCCTGTTCCATACAATATTGATACAGCCTGTATGGTATGGCTGGGGCTTGTGCTGTTGGTCACATAAGATACTGAAATAGAATCACCTGACCCGCTTATATTAGTACTACGGATTGGTGTAGGGTTCCCGTCATAGATGGCTGTATCATCATAAATAGTTGAACTTGCATCAAAGAAAGAAGCAGCACCTGCTGTAGTTAATTCAAAGTTTGAAGGTGTAAAAATTTCTGCGTCACCAAAATTATATTCTATACCTACTGATATTGTTGACTCACCCTCTGATTTAAGAAAGGTTTTAACTCTATAAAATACTTTGCGTAATTCTGGGTCTTGCATAAAGTAAAAGGGAGTTTGGTAAACGCTTAATATATCACTCCCACCAAACGAACTACCTTCTTCTTGTTTGAATACTTTACCAGTAGTATCTCCATGAAGCACAAACTCAAACTGCCCTATGTACCCACTAGCTACTGCCGTTGCTTCAATCCCCACAAGCTGGCTATATTCAAATGTAGACTGTGCTGAAGAACTTTTACGTATAGCTGCTAACAAAGATAAAGAAGTGTTAGCCTCAAAGAATAATCTAAACTGGGATTTTCTGCGAATCACTAGAGCTTTTAGCTTAGTTACATCTTCGTTTGCTGTATAATTTTCAAATGTTTTTTGTATTTCACGGGATACTGTTTCAAGTTCAACGTCACCAATCCTAGAGGTTCCTGAAATAGGTCTAATGCCATCCGGACCAAGAAAGATAATGTCTCCACCAAATTCAACTACAGTATCTGGTGCAACACAACCCAAGTCATTAGTGACACTTTCTACACTAAAATTAGAGTAGTTATCTCCAACAATACGTTTAATTTGGTTCTGACCAAATACATATAGTTGATTACGAAAAGACTTTAATTGTGTTATTGTAAAGCCTATGTTAATAACACCTGCTCCACTTGCAGGGTCAAAGTCTGTGTCTACGTTAGGAGCAGAAAAATAAATATTAAAAGGTTCATCAGGGTCACCAGTTAACCAAAGGTGATTTGAAAAAGCACTAGAAAACTTAGGATTGTTAGGTGCATTAGTGTGTGTAATTTGTGTGTATGTAGTCCCGTTATACTTAGCAGCAGGATTAACACCATCTGTTAACAACAGAATTTCTTCAGACCAATTATACCGTTCAAACCGTACAACCTCAACTCCTGTCATGGTAGGACTGCCTGCAGTGGATACCGCTTGCCAGCCTTTAACTGTAGGAGTACTTGCTACCGTACCTGTTGCAGTGGATGTACCACCTGTAATTACATTACCTGTAGCAAAAGTATTATCAGGTAATCTGCCAAAGTTTACTACAATAGCATTTGCAGTTTTAGATATTACCGTACCTGTTGCTGCTACAACAGTGCTGTCACCTGAACTAACTACACCTGTAAGTGTTTCTCCTACAGTGAAACCAGACCCTTGACCCGACCCTAACGCTACATCATAGTAGTGGTTATACCAATGTAGGTAATTGTTTCCTGAAGAAGGTGTTCTACAACCAAGTATACCTTGATTTATCTCACCATTTACTGCCAGACCTAGCACTTTACCTGTGCCGGGTAAAGTTTCATAAGAGTTTTCATAACCGCTTATACGTCTATAACCACCCTCAAGTGCAGGCTCCATATTAATCAGACGTATGGCGCTTCCAGATAAAGTATTGCTTTGAGTTAAGGGGTCAACATTAGTGACAAGCCCCCCTGAACAAATCGAGACAAAAGTTTGTACATTATCAGTCATAGTTAATTTCTATCAATACTTACGCTATTACTAGATTTTTGTAGCGCAGTAGATATAACATTTGGATGCGGGTCAACAACTAGCCTACGCATCATTTTTATACCATCTTCAAATTTTGTACTATGCATACTGGCGCTCTGCTCATTAGAACGGAATAGCATCATATACATCATAGCACCATCAATGATTACATGTTTAAATCTATTAGGTATTATTGATACATCATCGGCTAATACAAGGTCAGCAGGAAATTTCCAATATCTATATTCGATTACATAAGCTGCATTCGGAATAGGGGTGACACCAAACTTTGCATCCTGCGTCATGTAAACGTAATCAGGGGCGTTTCTGCCACCTTCGCCGCTCACTTCTTCATTGCTTCTATATTTAGATAGGTATTCAGCATAAGTAATTAACTGTAGCTTTCTAGGTGTGTTGCTTTCAGATGTAAGTTGTTTAATATAAAAATTATCCCAATCTGCTTTTGAATAATCAGCGGGGAAAGCATACGTGCCTGTACCTGCAACCAAGGTTTGTTCGTATGTTACTAAAGCAAATGGCCATTCTTGAGCATCTTGAAGAGTCTCTCGGATAGCAGAATTAATTGCATCTTTAGCTAATGCTTGCACGTTTTTTGCAGCAACAAAGCTAGACTCATCTATTTGAACTTCGTTTAATCTACGCAGAAGTTCGTTAGCTAAATTAATAAATGTACTCATTGTTATAGCCTTTTAGCCGGTGTAAAATAAAGTCTAGCAGAAAGTGTAGCGTCAAAGTTTTGACTAGACGTATGCCTGAATATTAATATTTTATCTCCGGCATGTAAAAACAAGGGGCCACCACCAATAAATTGTTTATTACTGTGTCCAGCTATGGCTTCTTCACCTACAAGAAAATGATACGTGTTATTTTCTGCATTAAATATTTGAATGCCTATATTAGAAGTAGAGTTATCTTCATTAGCAACCATAAGGAAAACTATTTCAGCTTCGTGGCTTTGAGGGCAAGTAAACAGTAGTGTAGCATTATTAGGGTTGCTTGTAGTGCTAGCAGAGTTACCCGTAACTGAGACAAAGTCGCTATCTGTTCTAAAGTTAATGCCTGCCATTTACTTATGCTTTAATTTATTTACAATTTTTACTTTATTAGCATATTTCTTTTTTATTAATGTGGCGCCCTTACGTAAACCCATAGCGGCAGGTGTACCCCTAGCAGAAATCATTCCCTGTGGTGCACGCGCATCAGCAGCACGGTATTTACTGTCTTCCTTTTCTAATGTCAGCGGTGTTACCATACCACCTAAAGCATACTTTTTATTTTTACGCATGTATGAACCCCTAATAATAAAAAAATTAAAGGGGCAAGTTGCCCTGCCCCTTACGTTAGTCTTTAAGCAACGTCACGTGCTACTTCTTGAGCAGTCAAATCGCCTTCGTCATTGCAATCCATGATTACAGCCCAGATACGCATCTTACCAGTAGTAACTGCGCCACCTGAAAGAGTAACAAG
>Ga0181406_1000806_pt1 | contig 11679 bp, 2 predicted proteins | sample 29SPOviralmetaG_FD_130135 | JGI IMG/M metagenome (GOLD analysis project Ga0181406, IMG submission 130135) | Marine viral communities from the oligotrophic San Pedro Time Series (SPOT) site, San Pedro Channel, CA, USA - 29 SPOT_SRF_2011-12-20 | ecosystem: Environmental > Aquatic > Marine > Strait... | reverse complement strand
TTACATTCATCAGACTCTGGATTTAAATATGGTGAATTTGGATCTATATCTAAACAGTAATCTGGAATAGGATTTTTTAAATTAGAATCTAATATTTCTGCATTAGAATCTATTACTCCTTTACCTAATAAGTCTTTACAATAAGATATTACTTGATCATAATATTCAACACTTCTATCTAATCTATCTAATTCTTGTTTATTAAGATCTTCTGTGTTAAAAAACGCATTTGTATCTTCTGTTCCTATTTCTTGTTCGCTTATAGTTTCTCCTGTTTCTGTATCTTCTATGTCTGCATCTTGTCCTATGTCTGGAATTTTTTGTACTGATACTCTTTCTGCTTCTAAATCTTTAAATAAATCATTCATGATATTATCATCATTAAATTTAATAGCTTTACACACATCTGGACTTAACTCCAGACTTAAAACATTTGGATTAGGTCCACTAAAATTAATTCCATTAGCTAAAGTACCTTCATAAGGCCAAGGCCAATTAGTATATCTATTATTTAAAGTTGGATCATTAAAATTTAAAGGTCCTGATGATAAGGATATAGTTCCTACTGGTTCGATTTGATCAAAAGTACAACATGAAACATCATTAGAAGGAGCTCCAGGATAACATCCTTTCCATCCAAAAGACCAATGAGGACCCACACCATCAAATGCATTATTAAAGAAAGAATCACTATACCATTGTCCTCCTTCCATACCCATTCCTCCAAAATACATATACCCAGCTGAACCAAAATTTCCATTAGGATTATTAACTGGATCAATCATTGCATATGAGGTACTCATAAACCATAATGGGTAAAATTCTCCTGGTTGAGATATTCCCGCATTATATTGTGTAGCTCCATGTCCTGCATGTGGTCCTTTTGGTATTCCTCCTGGTGAGAAATCATTTCCTGCATTTATAAAATAACCTATGTCTTGGAATTGTGGCATATTTCGGAAATCATACAAATATGACATGTCCATTAAATTATTAACTTTATGTGGAACTCCTGGATCTGATGGGGTACTATATAATGCATTTAACCCCATGTCTTCTAATTCAAATGATATAACATCAGAAGTTACATTAGGATTTCCATTTGCAACTAAAAGTTTTGGAGGCATTACATCCTGAGGTGAATTAAAATTACCATTATGGGCCCAAGAAACATCTTTTGGTCCAAAAATTAAATTATTTTGGCCAGATCCATTACCTCCTGGATTATTTAGTCCTGAAGCTATTCCTAAATCAGTTGGGAAAGAATTATGTCCTGGAGGTGGTGCTAAATAACCATTTTGATTTCCAAACATACCTTGTTGGTTCATCCAACCATTATATACAGAAACAGTTCCATCATTTTGAGCTGGGGTTCCTGTCATTTTAGGGGTATACCCTAATATTGGATATGAATTATCCATATCATTATTATGACCAGTAGTTCCTGAACCTTGTGTATTAGTATCACAAAGACAAGCACTCGCTACATTACCAATTCCAAGACCATTATTGTCAATAGGACAATTATTATTTTCTTGTACTCCACCAGGACCAAATTGCTCCCAAACTTTTTGATTATATGCACTACACCAAGCAGAATCTGCATATACATGTATTTTATCATATGGAGGAACATTATGATCATAAGTTGATAAATCTTTCCAACTAGTTGATGTTCCCCATCCATTTGGACTTGGTTTAATCCAAGTTGATAAAGTCCAATCTAAAGGATTTGATTCAGTAGATGGTATTCTTTTACCATCACCCCATGATCCAAACCCATTTTGACCACTTGCTCTTTCATCTGTAAACCAACACCCATATTGGTTTGGATTACCAATTGTTGTACCATTTGGTCCAGCATCACCCGGTGTTAATGTTGTTGTAAAATCAACTTCACAACAAGAAACATCAAATGGATTACCTGTTCCCGGATCTACTCCTTGAGGAGCGTCTGCAGAACCATATGCAGAACAAAATGAACCTTGAGATGACATTGTTATACCATTACTTGTTACTGTTGTTCCTGGGGCTACATAAGTTCCCGTTATATCTTGATATGCTGCTTCTGGGTATATTTGAGCAGTATTTGGATCCGGAGGAGATATCATGGTGTTAGAATCAAAATTTGTAGCTACTACTTGTGTGTGTAGTGGATTATTACCTATATAATTTCCAAACCATTCTCTAGGACATCCTTGTACTATAGGATCTATTCCTATTTCACAACATTGAGAATGAGGATTATTATATCCAGCTACATTTGGATTATTAACTTGAGGACTTAATATTCCTATTGGATTTCCTGGATTGTTTGGATCTTCACATCCTATTCCTATTTGACCTTGGTTTGAATAATTAGCTCCTCCCGTCCAAGGTGCTGTTACTTCTACTGTAACTCCATACATACCAACACTTAAACCAGTACTAATATGATATCCAGTACCACTTGTTAAATGTCCTGAGCCAAAACCTTCATTTATAGGTACACCTGCTGGGTATTGTATAACATTACCATTAACTAAAGTTTCAAAAGGCATTGTTATAGGGTTATTATGAATACAACCACAAGCCCAATCTCCCCATCTAACAGTACCACCATATACAAATGCAAATTTAGGGTATTCATTTTGGTTTTGTCCATATGTACTATAAGTGTAAAAACTATTATCTGTACAATCAGCATCACAAGGTACTTCTACAGCATCTGTGCTTGTATTCCCATCACATTGTAAAAATCCTACTCCACCATTTTGTGGATCATTTCCTGCGTGAGCCCATGGATACGCAGCTGTTGATTGATCTATTTCTCCTGTTAATCTATTAGCACAACAATATTGTTTACCTGGTTGCCAATCTCTAACTCCTGGGAATGAATCCATACAAGCACAAGGGTTTGAGGGACATGGGAAACCACAATTACAACTATCTTCTAAAAATTCTAATGGAGTATCACATACATGATCTCCAAACCCATCCCCATCATAATCTTGTCCACAAAATGCTCTATATATTCCAAAAGGTTTTGCTTCACTTGGAGTACCATCTCCTGTGTCTGAAGTTAAAAAACCAGATGCAGGATCATTATTTAAGTATATGTCTTCATTTGCTCTAAATCCTCCAGAAGGCTGTATTCCAGCATCTGGACCACAACCACAATTTGTTAAGTCATTAGAATCACAAGGAACATCACAATCAAAAGGATATCCTGAGAAACAATTTATTTCCATAACAGAACCTGGAGCTCCACCCCAAGTAGTATCTCCATATTCATTTCCATTTGCATCTCTACAGGCACAAGTACCATCTTCTAAATCATCGTAATTATTACCAGGACCAGCATATTGAGACCAAAATTGATTATAAAGTTCTATTTGAACATCATTAGGTACTTGATAAGGACCCCAAGTATTATCATCATTAGGATCATAAGCTGGTATTGAACCATTAAGTATTTGATCATAAAATGGATCATCTCCAAGTGTTAATGTGCCCCCTGTAGTTGGATTTACTCCTGTAGATATTATTATTAATGCTTCATCTACACAACATTTATTACATTCTGCTTGTCCCATTGCACATGTTACTTTGACAAATTCAGGAGGACCATATGTGTTAGGACCAATAACAAGAGGTTGTGTTAATTCAGGGTGTAATGCTTGATAACCTGGTGTGTTTAATATTTCACAATCACATCCATTAGGAGCATAAACCATTGCATTCATCCAATCTAAACCATAAGGACTTCCAAAATCTGGATGGTTTTCATTAGCACAACAAGTTGTAGATTCAGGTCCCATATGACCAAAACCTGCAGGAGTTCCTGCGGGTCCATCCCACCAATTTAATTGTGCTAAAGGACCTGATAATCCATATATATACTGTTGGGTAGGATCATTAGTTACATTAAAAACACCTGGATGATTAGAATCAAATCCAGGATATGTGTTATTATCCCAACAACCCCCATAATCACAACATGAATAGTTATTTGAATCTGGTGTTTGACCTGGTGCATTATAATATATACTTGAACAACCTATAGAATTTGAATCATAATTATTTGCATTAGGATCATGACATCCTGCGGGGAAAGAACAACAATCAAAATTATTTGAATCTGGTAATGGGAAATCATAAGCAAAAGGACCAATCATATTAGGATTTGAAGGGTGACATCCTTGTAATGGTACATTAGGAAGATGATTAGTTGCAGAAGGATCTGGACAAGAATATTCATAGTGACAACAACTTGAACTATTACTATCTGGAAAATCACTTACAATAACAGATGGATTAGATTGAGGATTCCCTGCCCAACCAAAAGACATTGTGCTTTGAGTGTTACTAGGACCACAACCTATATTATTAGAATTATAATAATGAGGGATTAATGCATTAGTGTCAGGAGTTGCATTTGGATCCATACACCCATAATTATATAAACAACAACCAACATTTGATGGGTCTGGTTTTTTTCCTATAGAAGTATAATTTGGGTCTCCTGCTATTAAAGCTCCTGTATGAATTGGATCAGTCATCCATTGCATAGGATAAGTTGATGGAGCATCACTTACATCTATACATCCAGGATTTATTGCAGATAATGAATCAGTTGATAAAGGATCTGCACATCCATAATTATAAAAACAACAGTCTGTATTTAATAAAGGGTCTGGTTTTGGCCAACAATCTCCACCAGGAGGGCAATTATCATTCCAATAACTTACATCTAACGAATTTACTGGATTTGGATGACATCCTAAATAATTATTAGCATCAACCATTGAATTTTGTCCTACTGGTTGGTTTAATTGGTTAGTTGGTTGATGGTTTATTGCTACTGGATCTGCACAACCATAAGTATATCTACAACATAAATTATTATTTGGGTCAGCAGGTAAAGTTCCTGATGCCATTGGATTATTTCCATTTTGATGATATGCTAAGTCATTTGTATCTGCACATCCTATTCCTTGATTTTGTTGTTGACTAAAAGGATAATCTGTTGAATCTATATCATTACAAAAGTATAAATTAATACTACTTCCACAACATTGATTCATATTTGAATCTGGTATAAAATAATCATCAGATAATACAGCTATATTAGAATCTGAATGACATCCCCATGAATTGTGTACATTGGAGTCAAATGGTGGGGTTATTACATTAGAACCTGCTCCATAATTTGTAACTTGATCTATACACCCATATGAATATTTACAACAAGAAGTATCATCTGGATTTGGTGTAGTTATATCTGGTGTAGTATCTGTAGAGTTTGGTTTACATCCTAATGCATTAGAATCATAATTAGAAAAAGGAACTATTCCATGATATCCTGTGAAATTGGCACCTCTATTAATATTATTAAATCCTACATTGTCTACTTGTTGTGCACATCCATAATTGTATGTACAACAAGCATCATAATTAGAATCTGGTTGAAGATATGGTAAATAAGTACCATCATCCATAGTAGGATTTCCATTAGGGTTTGAATAAGTATAATCTGGACATCCTAATGAATCAGTAACATAATTAGCTGCTGTTAAATCTGGACATCCTGTTGTAAAAGAACAACAAAAATCACCATCACCATGACCATTGTAAGTAGTTAGTGGGAATGATGGATTATTAGAATCTTCACATCTTAAATTAGAATCTGTATAATTGTTTGAAAGTGGGTTTGGACATCCAAATTGATTTTCCCAACTACAACAAGAAGCATCATTTGAATCTGGTGGTCCTAAATATTTTAAAGGATCACTTGTTGATAAAGATAAGTCTGCTGAACATCCTTTAGCTCCATTATAGTTAGCTTGAGCCATAGATTGATAAAAATTATCCGCTGTTGGGTTAGGACAAGAATAATCATATTGACAACATGATGTGTCTTGTGTTTGATTTCCATATCCATTTACATATGGATCATTTGTGTCTGGTGGGTTACATCCTACATTATAAAAATCATAACATTCTGTGTTTTTTACTGATTGTCCTTGATAATCCCAACTACACCACATTATTTCATCTGTAGCTGATGGATTGTTTGGAGGATTATTTGGGTTAAAGTTTAAAAATGATGTATTTCCTACAAAATTTTCCCCTAATGCTCCTAAGAAAGTATAAAATTTAATATTTGAATAAGGTGAAACAACCATTGATTGATATCCTGTGATTGCTAAAGGATCATTACATCCATAAACATCTGCATAATCACAACACCAATTAGGTTGATCTATATCTATTACATTTGAATCAAAATCGACAGCTGTATAAAAGGTTGAATTTGGATTAGTTTTAGAACAACCAGTACCTTGATTGTAAGCTGTTAAATTAAAACCACCTCCTGATACTCCTTGTAAAATAAGATCAGTACATCCAAATTCTGGATTACAACATGCTCTATAAGAATCTCCTGGTTGACTTGTATCTATACCTAAATAAGGTATTCCTAAATATCCTAATGGATTATTTAAATCTTCACATCCTAAAGCATTTGGATCTGCAAATGCTAATAAGTTTGTATCATTACAACCATAATGATATTCACAACAATCATTGTCTTTATTTGTATCTAAAACACCATTTCCATTATTATATCCATTTGCATCATATGGATTTCCCCATCCTTGATAATTTTCATTTGTATAACTACCAATCCAGGATACAGTTGTAGTAAACTGACTTGCATCAGTATAACATGCAAAAGCATTTGAATCATAATTACAAAGAGGACATCCTACTACATTGTATGTAGTTAGTATACCTGTTTGTTCTACTGCATTTGAATCAGGACATCCTACATTATAATTACAACAAATAAGGAAATTAGGATCATTAGAATCAGTAATTATATTTGAATTTGAATCTGTAGCACATCCAAAAGTTCCATCTCCTGGACCAGTACCAACACCCATTCCTGTTACATTTGTTGGATCATTCCATGAAGCATGAGTTCCATAATTATTTGCATTTTGATCTACACATCCAATATACTGACAACATGAATTATCAGTTGGGATTGTTAGACCTGTGTTTGAATCAAAGGAGCATCCATCTATTCCTTCTGTTATTCCTATATTATTATAAGCATCATTATCAGCACACCCTTGATATTGGCAACATGATCTAGAATTTGTATCTATATTATCATTGACATTAAAACCATCTCCACAAGATATATTATTATCAGGAATACTAGAATTAAATACATTATTATAATAATTTTCTGATGTAGAATCATTACATCCTTGATAATGACAACAACTTGTATCTCCTGGGGTATTAGAATCACAACTTAAAAAAGTATTTGAATCATAACCTGCTATAGGCTGATAATAGTTTGGATCTCCTCTAAAATTTCTAGCATTATAATCATTATCTGCGAAATTAGGATACATCCAAGTTCCTACTAAAGAATTAAGAGTATTATCTGGACACCCTAAATAACCACAACACCAATTTCCTATTGGATCTATCGCCCATGTATTAGAATCATTTATATCATAATTTTTACTTGGACATCCTAATACAAAGTTAAATACTCCTGATGTTGGGGTATGAGGAGTTGCAGTTGAAATCATATGATTTGCTACATTAGGAGGGGATTGATATCCATAATCAGCACTATTATCATCACAACTATAATATGTACAACAATCATAATTATTTGAATCTGGTGTATTTCCTCCTGAAGGAATACATCCATCTGCAGATGGATCATAATTTGCTGCTAGGTGGTATGTAAAACTACTATTATTTGTTAATGTTACTGTAGATGTTGTATTATCAGTACAACCACCATAAGTACATAAGGAAGGAGTGTCTATTATTTGGTTAAGAGGTACATTTGGTAATGTTACAGTATAAGGATTTGTTGCCGTTGGATCTGTACAACCATTGTACATACAACATTCTATATTTGTATCTGCAAATAAATTAGTTGTTGGATCTCCATTTGGATCACATCCTGTATTTCCACCTAAAAGTCCTAATGCTGGTACATTATTTGTTCCTAAAGCTAAACCAGGATAATCAGTCGGATCTACACCTGGATTAGTTAATATAGTTAAATTTGTAGTTAAGTCTGTACATCCTATATATTGACAACATGAAGATCCTGCTTGTGGGTTTTGCCAATCTTCAAAAATTTGAACACCATTTGTATCTATAGGACAACCTTCACCATTATTACTATCGTAATTATAAGCTAAATCATCAGGACAACCAAAATCAGGTGATACACAACAATTTGTATTTCCTGTTATATTAGGTAAAGCGCCATCTTGACACCCTATTGTTCCTAAAGAATTACCATTTCCGTCATTTTGCATAACGGCTACTCCTTGATAGTATCCCCAATTTTGTACTGGGACATTCATAGCGTTTATAGGACCGGGATCAGAACCATCTTCATTCTGATAAATATAATTTCCTGAGCTAGCTGGTAATTCTGTAGCAACATTACATCCTACATATTCACAACAATGTTCTAAATTTGAGTCTGCTGATCCTATGAAAAAACTAGTTGAACCTACACTAGATGCCATACCAGCATCTATTATTTCACACCCTGTTGCATTTGAATCGTAATTTATAGCATTAGGATTATTACACCCTACATTTGGGTCTGTTGGTGGTTTACAACAACTTGTATCATTAGGATCTACATATCCTTGGCTATTACAGCCTACTGTAAAATTATTAGTATCATATCCATGATGTCCTATGTTAGTCCATGTTGCAACATTATTAGGATCATATCCTACTTCTGTTCCAAAACCTTTCATAGTTTCTATTCCTAAAGTAGGACAACCTACAACATGACAACAAGTAGTATCATTTATATCACCTACTCCTGAAACATCAGGACATCCTATATTTATGTCTTTATAAGTAGTGATCCATGCATCATTATATGCCCCACCTAAAAGTGGCAATCCTTGATTTTGAAGTGTATAATTTGTATCAAAAAGTCCTCTATTTACAATAGGGAAATTTGAGTCTGCACTTTCTGTTCCTTTACATCCTATAAAATTACAACAATCTATGTCAGTAGAATTTGGTATTCCGTTTGGATTATTACTAGCACAACCTTGTACTATAATATTTGTGTCAGTACTATTACCAAAATTGTAAGTACTATTAAAACCATTTGAATCTTGTACAGTGTAAATTCCTCCTCCTGCAGTAATCCAAGTAGGAAAGACACTATTTGGATCTACACTAAATCCTAAATTTTGTTCTTGATTATAATTTGTAGAATTATTATCAACACATCCAAATATATACCAAGAATCATCACAAGCTCCACTAGGACCTTGACAATTAGCTAAAGCAGCTGCTTGACCTCCTATTGCAGGTAAATAAAAACCTGCAACGGTATTAATATATGATTGAGGACCACCAGTAAAAGCATCTGGTCCATAATATGAATTCTGTAAAGTAGGATCTGGAGTTATTGAGTTACCTAAATCATCTCCTGCATATATTCCTCCACAAGGTTTATTTGGGTTATTAGATACATCTAACAAACTACAATCTAAATTACCTGCATTATATGAATTACCTGCTGCATCTAATCCTGCTAACCAAGAATCAGTAAAAGAAGGATTATTCACACAATGATGGATAATATCTATTGGTGTTACCCAATTTTGGTTGTATTGTCCTGCGCCTATATTTCCATATTGTTGTTGTTCAGTTGTATAAAAAGGAGCAGTAGATGGTATACCTACAGTTGGGTAAGTAGAATTTGCTTTTAAGTCTAATTGTAAAGATAATTGAATATTATGAGGAGTGTCTGTTGACAATAAAAGTGTTTCAACAGTACCTGCTCCATCACAAATATATAAGTATCCTCTTTTTTCTTGTGCAGTAGGTCCAGTAAAACCTTCTGCATACCAATGGTCTTCTGGAGTATTTGTAACTTGTTCTGATAATAATTTAATTTCAGCTTCTGTTAGGAGTTTTTTAGGGGATGGTTTTTGTTCGTTGTAAAGAGTTTTTTGATTTTTTCTCCACTTATTTATGTCAAATTTTTTCATCTTAAAACTTTACTTGTTTTTGGTAAGTAGGATTACCTGTTCCTTGTATTGGTTCCATTCCTCTTGTTTGTTGACCTTCTGCTCCACCGTATGGGGCTCCAGAATCATTATAAAAATTTAATTCGTCTGAAGCATCAATAAATGGGCGTTGAGAAGTTACATTATTACCATCGTCAGAAGTAGGACCCATTGATGCCATATCTCCAGTTCCTGTGTATTCTTTTATTACAGATCTAATTAATTCTCTTAATTCTTCTTTAGTCATCTTGACTTTTTTTAATTCTTTTTCTTCCTATATTAGCTGCTTCTTTTATATCTTTAGTCATCTTTTCTTTATCAATACCACCTATCCATCTTTCTATATCACCTTGTTCAGATATAAAACTGTCATTAGATGAATTAACTACATCTAATAAATATGCTTCTGTTTTATCTATTACAGATAATTTGTTATTTATTCTAAGATTATCAATATATTTATAATACTTATCAGTTCCTTTTATTTTTAGTTTATGTTCAAATTTTACAACACAATCATGACATTTTTTATGTGCTTTATAATTATTTATATCTAAATAATGTTTCATTACTTTACTACACTTAGGACAACATAAAGGTGTAAATACTTCTTTTTTTATTTTATCTAATTTTGATATCGTTTGTTTAATACCATTTTTTATTGTCCAAGTTTTTTTATTTTCTGTCCAAACATCACCTTCTTTATATTCTGTTTGTTTTTTATTGTAACCTATTTGTACTTCAGATGAGTTATTTGCTTTACCTGTTATTAGGTTACGCATTCTGTCTACATCCTTTCTTTTAAATTCTTTTTTTAACATAAACTTTTTAAAAATCTGAGGTTAAACCCCCTAATATAAATTTTCCTGTTATTTTAAATGGTTTGTTTGATATTTTTTTATCTCTTATTACTACTCCTTCATGATTTTCAACTGAACCCATAGGTGAATCTAATACTTTAAGTACTTCATCTCCTAATTTTTCAGTTGCTAAATAAGTTACAAATCCATTGATAGCTTTTTGTTTATCATCTTCATCTTCAAATAAAATATCTACATTTTCTCCTTTTAAAATAGCTAAATATACTTGTTTAGAAACAGCGCCTACTTTCTTTTTAGTACTATTAACGTTCATAAATATAAAACTATCTTTAGGAATTAAATTTAATTCATTTAACCATTTATCTAATGATTGTGTTTTATCTTCTTTATTAGAAACTACTGTATATTGTTTAGATAAAGCTGAACTAAAATTTGGTTTACTTGTCATTTCTGTAGGTACAGATCCATATACTTCAAATCCTCTTTTTTTAGCTATTGGTGCTAAATTATTTAATAAAGATTGTAAAGCTGTTTTATCATAATTAAATTCAGTTGAAAAACGTTTTGTTAACATTTGTCTTTTTCCTTGTACTTCTTTAGTTTCCATTTTATTTAAACCATGAATTGCTATAAAATTTGATCCATAATCTTGTACATTAGTTTTTCCACTAACATATTCCATATTAAATAATATATTTGGATCTTCCCAAGCCCCTAATTTTCTTAAATCCCCTTCAAGAGAAGGTAAAGCTTCGTTAAACATGTCTAATACTTCTCCCCCCGCA
>Ga0181406_1000805_pt1 | contig 11690 bp, 16 predicted proteins | sample 29SPOviralmetaG_FD_130135 | JGI IMG/M metagenome (GOLD analysis project Ga0181406, IMG submission 130135) | Marine viral communities from the oligotrophic San Pedro Time Series (SPOT) site, San Pedro Channel, CA, USA - 29 SPOT_SRF_2011-12-20 | ecosystem: Environmental > Aquatic > Marine > Strait... | reverse complement strand
CTAGTTGTCCATACTTGGACTCTAGGCCACCTAGGAAGTCACCACCGGGTTTCGCTTGCAAGGCACCGGGAGCTAGTTCGCGACCATCCCCTGAAAACCCGTAGGGGTCCTGTTCAGTTGCTTCGTCCAAGGGGGTCTTCATGTGAGCAAACTCCGCAATGCCTTCCGGCACGGGAGTTGATTCCACAACCAAGGGGAACTTCTTGTTTGCGAACAGGATGTCTATGATTTGACCGAACGCAGCAAGAACCTTTGTCTTGGTAATCCGAACAAAGACCTGAGACCGCTCCGAATCACGATACTGAGTTGTAGAGTCGTAGATACCCCGGAAGTTTTTGAACGCCTGTAGCCAGCGTTGCTCGTGAGCAAAGCGACCAGTTTCAGCATCCCTGAACTTTGAGGTTACGTACCCTGCAAGACCCGGCATCTGTTCTTCGGGAGATTGTACCGGAATTACCGTGTCATCATCCGGCTGGAGAAAGTTATCTTCAGACATGTAGAGTCCTAGCTAAAGTAGTTTCTGTCTTCTGCCATTGTGTTAAATGAAGCTTCTACAGTAGGCTTGGTTTGCTTCTTGGGCATATCTTCTGTGATTGGGCCTGTCTTTACACGAGTCTGAAACTCAAGACCTTCACGGTATAGTTTTGTTGCACCCTCATCTGTATCGACGCTGACTTTATCAGAGTTCATTACATAGGCTGCACCGTAGTTGTAGTTATTGTCTGGCATCTCTGCCTCCTAGTTAACGGAAAGAAAGCCTTGGTCTTGGGCAGGGGCGGCTTGAGGAACCCTGTCCGGTTCTGGAATCATGCCAGAATCCTGTGTGGCAACTCGTGCCATTATGTCTTCGTCTGTTTCCTCTACCTCTCTGGCAGGGATAAAATCTGTTCGCAGGGGTGGCATCTCTGATAGTTCGGGACCAGCGGTGGCTGTCGAGTCCAAAATCATTGGCAAAGCTCCGGCAACACCTGCTCCCACACGTGCAGCTAAACCAACTCCTTCTATAGCCAAGTCCCGTGCCATTGCTGCGCCAGCCCCTTCGGGGTCACGAGCAGCTTCGTAAAGACCCGTTCCAAGTAAGGCAGCCCCACCCGCTTTAAGAGTCCCCTTCAAAAACTTATCAAAATCAAAACCCCCCTTAGTCAGCTTATCCTGTAGGTCAGGGTCTAAGTCCTCGAAGTTCTTGGGGTCGGGGGATTCGACGGTAGGACTTAACTTAGCCCGTTCGTCGGCTCGTATCGCTTTAGTTTTCTCTTCTCTCTGAACCTTGGCACGAATTGCTTCCTCATCTAGGTCGCCCATTTGAGCTTCGAGTTTCAGTCGCTTCGCTTCTGATTCCGTAGCACTTAGCTTTAGTTCCTGACTACGAGCTTCACGAACATCCTCAATCAGGTCGAGGTCGGCATCTGTCAGGGTCCCCTGAACCTGTGTGCCAACAATCTCTGCACCCTTCGGTATAACAGCTAGTTTAGGTGCGCCACTGCTAGTCAAGCCCTTGGCTTCCACACCCATAGATGCAGGCAGTTCGTTGAGGGTAGATAAACCTAGCACCTCTCCATACATGTTCTGTAAGGCACGAAGGGCTTGCTTGGCTGTTGTTCCCTCACCCGTAATAATCTGTGATGCGTAGTGCTTACGAGTGATGGCTTTCATACCATCAATAGTTTCATCGAAGGATGCGTGTCCCATAATTGCACTAGCTTCAGACTTGTAGCCTAACTCGTTTGCAATGATAGATGGGATAATCTTACGAATGTCAGAAGCACCCGCAACTTCTCTACCCATATCTTTTGCAAAGGGTTTGAAGCGGGGACCAATACCGTCTGGTGCTTTGACAGCAGCAGACATCCTATTTACAAAAGTAGATGTAGCCTTCTTAGGGTCCTTGACATCCCTACCTAAAAATAGGTATTCTCTGCCCTCTGCTCTAGCAGTGTCGGCAGCATCTCGTAGTATCTCCAAACCTACTTCTGGCAGGTCGAGTTCATTACGAATTTTATTGACGCGACGATACGCTTCCTTAAATGCTCCCGTTTCAAAATCTATGTCGTCAAGCTTAATACCAGCAACCTCACCCGGACGTAAAGGAACCAGTGCATTGAAAGCAACTGCAGACCGTACCATAGGGTCTTTGATGGATGCCACACCCTCTGTCAAGGCTTTTAGGGATTGCTTTGCTTCGGGAACCCCTTTGAATGCTTTTGTACGTCTAGCTTGTTTTGCTTTTTCTAAACCTAGTTTGCGGGACTTTCCATCCGCACCAAAGACTGTTGTAAACGGGTAGGGAATGTCTGAAACAGATGCAGTGCTTTTGAGTTCATTCTCAATAGACGTTAAGGTTGTGAAATTAGACTCCGAACCAATCTCATCTAACTTTTTAAGAAAGTCTGTTTCTTTAATGGAGTCCCACGGGGAATCCATAGTAAGACCCGCTGCTTCTATGTTCTTTTTTAAGGAAGCAGAAACTTTACGAATGCCTAGAGCATCGCCAACAGTAAGACTGTTGTTTTTAATCTTGTCAGCTATCTCTGCCATCTAGTATCCAAACGTAGCATCATAGGGCTGGAAGGCTTGGTCTTTGATGCCCTGCAGTTGTTTGTGTATCGAAGTGTATCCGCTGGTTCGCGTCATAACCATATATCGCAACGCATCGTAGGCATGGTCCTCTGCTCTCGTGTCTACATCTTCACTGTTAGTTTTGGAGAGTGGAATGCCCGATAGCTGTGCAATGATATGCTTACAACTAGAAAAGATTCGCATACGGGGTTCATTAGAGTGGGGGTCGTCAGCAAGCCGCCTGTGTAATTCCATTTTTCCTTGTAGACGATTGCGGTCGGATTGAGTCCACCTAACCCCGGCCCTCATCATAGTCTCTGCGATAGAAGGGCCGAATCCGGTCTTGTTCCAGCATGAAGAGTCTAGGACCGTATAATGAGGTAGCGGGTCTAACTCTTCACATTCTAATATTTTATCAGCTAATTGCTCTGCTGTCAAGTGTTTTACGTAAAGTTCGCGATAAATCCAAATATTGTTATCCCAATCAATAGCACCCCACAGGACACACGACGGCGACGAGTAGCCGTAGTCGGCGGCACGTATGCGGGGCCAGTTCGTGGGAAGCTCAAAATGTTCGACCACATGTCGTACCCTCGAAAACTCTGGGAAGGCCGCTCCCTCTGCCACATCCCAGTCCCCTTCTAGGAGTCGTCTACGCTCGACATCCGGGAGTGACCGAAGCATGGCCTCGTATTGACCATCTGCCATCAGGAAGGGGTTGTCAGTCAACCTCGCCGGAATAAACTTGCGGTAGAATAGGGGTTGACCTGCTTTTGGATGATTGTCAGGCCATACAAAGGTGCGACCTGTTTCTAAGTCTTTAGCTCCGAACGCCTTGTTTGGTTCGTGGGCATCAATGTACATCTTCTTCACCCACCAGCCGCCGACACCACCGGGGTTCGCTGTGCAGCGCATGGTCAGGTTAGTCTGTAGTTCGGGGTCCGTCGAACGGAGACGGGAACGAAGATAGTCCCAGACGTAACTGTTGGGGTACTGTGTTATTTCGTCTATGCCAATCCAGTTAAACGCCTGTCCCTGAAAACGGGTGACATCCTTATCTCTGTCGAGATAGGTAAACCACATGGTTGCACCGGATGGAAAGACCCACGTTGATTTGGACTCGCGGAACGTTGCTCCGGGAAATGCCTTGGGGTATAGCTGCTTCGACTTGTCGATGAGTTCCGTTAGTTCGTCGAGCGTTCGCCGGAGAAGAAGGCCACGATGATTGGAATTATGGCAATAGCGTAGGGGGTCAGCAAGTAGAGCAAATGACTTGCCACCGCCAGCGGCCCCACCATAAAGTACATCCTGTTCGGAAGCCGAAAGAAAGTCCTCTTGAGGTCCTTCATTAGGTTTGAAAATGACAGGGGTATCATCTATTAGGTCCGTAACTGCTGGGGGTAATACGTCGAGGTCTGCAGCATCTACCACACGGGTCTTGTTGCCGTTCAGGGCATTCTCTATGTTCTTGGCTGCACTGGTCAGGTCACGAACCTTGCGACGGTTCCGGGCTGTCTTCACATCCTGCTTGACCTGCTTCTTCTTGGCATTCTTCAGCTTCATCTGTACAGAACGCCGCGCACGTTCCCGGTCACTCATTTTGTGAGTGGTTTTGGGTTCGCCGGGTCTTTTCTTAGGTCTGCCGACCTTGCCTAGGTCTTCGGGGTTCGGGGGGACTAGGACTCTTTTGCGTGGGGCCACGGGTTAGTCTTTTTCTACGCTGCTTGCAGCTTTTCTCCCGCGAACGGCAAGCCTCATGCCATCAACAGTTTCATACTTCTGTTTTTTCTTTTTATCTAGCAAGCCTGCTTTACCTGCTATAAAACCAACTAATGCTGCTACAGGAGAACTTACAACATCTTTTGGCCCCCCAAATAGGACTTCTTTATAAGTACGGTCCCCAAGCTTGCCAGTTTTGTCATACTTACTAAGCTTTATTAATTCACGAGCTTTCTTTTTTGACATATCCCTCATCCTTATTTCCTTGGGCCTTGCGACCACGACACGATTTCATCTTCTTCACGCCACCCTTGGGGGTGCCATAGCGGTAGCCGGGGACCTTGCCGCCCGCTGCTTTACCGTAGCGTTCGCTAACCGGTTTGCTTTGCAGTACCTTATACCGCTCATGCTCCTCATCAGTTAAGTTACTGACGTTTTCCATTGCAATCCGCAGGATTTCTCTATCACTCCGCATCTATCACGACCTCTTTCTTGGGTGGCAACAGGACAACCCCGTGGATTGCCTGTACGTTGTGGTTCATTGTTTCCTGTTTTGCGATACCAACGCGGTTCAGGATGGATTCTGCCGCCTTCATACGAAGGTCGTCCCCACGTTCTATGTCAGGGGCCGTTACGAGGCTTGCTAACTTGTTCGCGGCTGACAGGGAGTGGCCTGCTAACATGGTTTTGGTACGCTCTATAATCTCATCGGCTAGGCGTTCCTTTAGCCAGCCCACGGATTTAGGAGAGTAGCCCACGATTTCGGCAGCAACGGACATATTGCCGTTGTTTTCGAACAGGACATCCAAGAACTGCTCCTGTTTCTCTGTCAGGGCAGCTTTTTTATTCGTCTGGGGTAATAAATTCATGGGGATTTAGGTTTGTAGGCCCTCTGGGGCTGTACACTTCCACTTTATGTTTAATTCGAACAGGTTCGCACCCGTGGCAAACTCTGCCATTTCATCGACACGCTTCATGCACTCAGCTTTACTGGCGTGAGGACCTCGTGTGTCGCTCAACTCAACACATTCTTCGGGTGCTGCAGCTAGACATATCAGTAAAATAGCTTCGAACATGGGGTTTTCCTGCGAACCGTTGTCATACCCTTGTATTATGGCGGCTTTTGCAACCGGTGTCAACCTGTTTTCAGCATGGTTTATAGAAAAATAACCAAAAATGAAAAAACCTGTTGACAAATGGTGAATTTGACGCTACCATAGGACCAAGTCCTGCCGGGGTAAACCCCCTGTGTACCTGCAGGGTCCCCTAATGGTTCGCAAAATGGTCCCCGCTGGTTCTCCGGTGGGGGTTTTTTGTGTTTACCCTAGGGGTTCGCAAAATACCCTGTATGGATAACCCTAAAACTACAAAAAATATGTCGGGTTTGCATAGCAAATGCCGGGGGGGTGGGGTGGCCCTCGCGTACCCGCGCGTACAATATATTTATGTTTACATCGGTGATGCCGTTGGTTCTGGTCGTATCGCCTAACAGCCCCCAAACCCCGCGAACACATACTAAACCCCATAGCGAACCCGCCCGCGCCCGCGCCCGCGTTATCCGATTTGTCATGCCGGTAAATATCTGGGGTGGCCTTTTGATTTATGGAATATATACAATCCCCACCAAACCAGCCCGCCGAATAACCACGGGATTACCGCCAGTTAACGCCCATTAATATATGCCGGACATAAAAAGACCCCCGCCGGATAGGCAGGGGCAAGGTTATAGGGCTGTTCAAGGGAGGAAAAGACAGCCCCAACAGGTTCGCGGGAGGTTACGCCACAAGCCTATATTTCGGCTTGGTTCCCTGCCGGTTGCATTCGATGGTATAGCCCCGCTGCCGAAGCTGTTGAATGCCTTGGTGAACGCTAACCGGTGTCATGCCGGAATGCCTGACAAGCGTATCACGATTGACCGCATATGTTCGCGAAGCCAAGCAACCAAACAACCGGCCAAGCTTGCTATTGGGCTTTGGTCGATTAACGCGGCTAACAGTTTGTTCCCCATTCCGGTTTGCAAAGATATCGGCAAGGAACCGCCTTGCGTCGGCTTCACGTTCGGCTGCCATCCGGGTTAGGACAACGCGCCGCTCGTCCTGCCGGATTGCTTCCTCTACCCGGCCTTCGATGCTATGCAATTCGGCTCTCAATTTCGATGGTAAATTAAACATGGTTTCGGTTCTTTCTGGGCAATGCCCGTTGGTGGTTCAAGTAATAAAGACCGCGTATATTATAGAGATTATCAAGAGAACGGTCAGGCTCCGATAAATTACATATAAGGCTTCCATTGGTTATCTTTCATATCACAAAGAAGAGTATGTAAAGCAGCAATGATTCAATCATTACGCTGCCACCGATTCCGCCCAAGTCCACGACGGACTAGCAAGCACAGTCCTAACCATGTCGTTACGGGTTCGCTGGACGTTCGCAACGTTCTGGGTTGATTTGCCCGACTGGTAATCCTTGCCGGTCGTTAGGTCAGTCCACCCTTCCTGAGTATGAGTAGACCAGTGGGTCAAGGCATTATATGCCGCCCACATGGTTTGCCCTAGTTCCTTCTTTTCCTTATCGAACAGGTAAAGAATGTTATTCATCAGGCGTTCATTAATCGGCTTGGTTTGACCGGCTTCAGCCGCCCTAGTGTTTTTATGGCAGATAGAGTTCGCCAGTATCTCGCCAAACTGTTCGTCGGATAACTTGGCACCCGCCCACAAGTTCATCTGGTCGCGCTGGCCTGTCCACATCTCAAGAGAGCCGCCAGCCTTGCTAATCAATGCTTCAGGCGACAGGTTCTTTGTATGTTTGGCTTTCTGGTGATATGCCTTCTCACCACCAAAAACCAAAGTATTGCGGCAAAGGTCGCGGTATGCACCGCTGAACACCTGAAACGCCCAAGACATATCAACCGAATTGAATACGTCCATTCGGCAGTTCACACGGTCGGTTGAATCCCCGACTGTGGTTTGTAGGTCGTTAAAGTGAATGGTTCGATGCGCTCGAAGCCCGTCATCATACACCCTATCAACCACCTTAACATTGCCGGTTGGTAAATCAGTGTCTTGCAGCAATTCGGCCTGACGGCTAAAAAGCAGGTCATGCGGAACCAAATTGTAAGTTTTACCAATTGGCCTAGTGTTCAGGATGGCACCCGTTGCCGTATTCTGTAGGGCTGAATAATCCGGCATAGGTACGGCATCACAAACTGCCGCATTTTCACCAAGCAACATTTCGTTCCTTGTCGTGATGGCCTCGATTGGAACCCGCCGGACTGAACCGCGATTAACAAACAAGTCAATATTGGATGGGTCGTTATGCTCTACTGTAAAAGAGCCGCGTATATCTTCATTTGGTATTACGTCGAACATGGTTAATGTTCCTTTCGTTCTTGGTTAGCGGGACAACCCCGCCTAACTGTTATCGCACCCGCTGCCGGATGGGTCAACAAAAAAGATTAGGCAGAAAAGATGGATGCCGCCCCGCGACTCGCGACACCCGCTGCTAATACCGCACCCAATCCCCCCGAACCACCAAGGATAATTGCAAGTAGCATACTAGCCCCATTAAAAAAAGTTGGCGTGGTCAATTTGTCAAGTTATCCCGTACCGGTCGCGCCAAACCCGCCAAGTTATCGCCTGTAATTGATATGGCATAATACCGGCATCGTTCGCGGCTTCCTTGTATGCTTCCTGCAATGCCTTATATTCGCGAACCCCAATATTGGTTTTATCGTCGGTCAATCCGATTCGTTCGTTATATGCTATGTTTCTTGCGTGACCATCAATAGTAACGTTAAATTCCCCCATAATGTCACAAAAGAAAGAGGTTATCTTCTGTCCCTTTAGCATGGCCTTTGCTCTATCATAGGTGGGTCGTTCTGCCAAGATTCCCCAAGCCTTGTTTTTCATGGCGTGGTAGGTTGACACCTTCACCGAATCAATACCATCACCCTTTAGAAATGCGCCTATTAAGGCATCAGCATTGCTAACATTGCGTGACCATTTATTGTTTGGCGACAAGGCAGAGATAACAGCCACCACAAGGTAAACAGCCACCCCATATTTATTGCCGATATCATAGGCTGCATCATATGCCGCAGCATACCAAGCCATGCCCCCCTGAATCTGCACTGGGTCGGCATCTAGATAGCAGTGGGTTATGTTGTTGACTAATTTTTTGTGAGCTAGTTTAGTTGCACGTTTCATTAGCTATACACCCCGCCTATCATAACAACCTTATCGTCACACTGGCACGAAACCGGCGCGTTTGTTTCAATCCAAACTTTAGCCCCGCATGATAGCGGTTTATCAGGTGAATAAACAACGGTAGATGAGCCGCCAATATCAACCTTATGAGCGTAGATATTGCGCTTGCTGGTCTTAATTGTGATTACTGGTTTGTTTTCATTATTACGCGCATTAGCCCGTATCACGTGTTGGTTTATGTGGATTCGCTTTTTCATAGGTTCGGTTCCATTCGTTGGTTTAGGTTGGTTTGTTCTTAATGGTAATTAAAAGTGGGGTCAAGTCTTTTTATTTTATCGCGCAATCTTTCCAAGTAACATTCTGAACAGGAAAAGAACCGGTCAAGCTCAACCACCATCGCCGGTTCGCCGCAGGTATCACACTTGTACTTGGGATTTAGCGTGGTTGGTTTGTCAAAAGTTTGGCGTGTAGTGTTTGTCATCGTTCAAGTCTCGCTTTAGTGTGGCTAATTTGTCACGTTCGGCGTTTGTCACTGGTTCGCCGTTCCACTCTTTGTCATGGATTTGTCTGTTTAAGGTTCGCCATTTGTCAGCCGTGTTTGTCAGGCGTGGGTCGCTTGCCGCATCGGGATAGCGTGGCGTGATTGCGCTTGTCATTGTTTGTCACTCCAGTAATCATACCACGCAGCCGCTAACATTTCGGCGTATTCGGTTTTGTCACGTACTCCCACCCAATCGCGGTAGGGTTCCATTCCCAGTAAGAACTCTCCAAAGTGTTCGCAGCCACCAATAACCGTGTTTGCTTTACCCCAAAAGTCTTCCTCTAGCTGGATTGCCCAGTCGCTCATCTTACCCATCGGTTGTCTCCTTAACAGATAGAACTTTGGTATTTTCACCACCGACTAAGCCCGCCATATCTATCTGGGCTTTTATCTGTGCCTCATATTCTGTGTTAGCGTGGACAATAACTTCACGGGTTGTCGTTGCTTCTACCTTAACTTCCCAAGTTCGTTCACCATCCCCCATCTCAAATCCCATCAAATCCATAACATCAACCGTTAACTGGTCAATCAGTTCGTAAACATCGTGGGCATCCCAGTATTCAAACGGTTCCCAGTGATTGTCATTAATAAAGTCTTCTAGCTTTTCTTCGTTCCATGTATCCCAGTCACTGGGTAATGGTGTAGCTAGAAAGTTTGCTGACATACGAGCAAATATCTCTGTGTGTTTAATTGAGTATTCTGCGTGGGTTAGTTTTTTAGCCATTTCATTTCTCCATCGGCTGTTGATTAGTAACCAATATCGGAAACAAACAGGGGTGTCAACAAAAAAAGAAACGGGACTAGAAATGAATCTAGCCCCGCTCTTCAACCAACCAACGAAAGTACAAGGGGTAACCACTCCCCCTGTTCAACCTTACTACTAAGCGACTTCGTAAGGTGTCCCTAGTTTTACCAGTGTTTGTTTGTTACTGTCAACCCACAAACGACATTCATTTTCACTTTTTCCAATAAATATTGTAACTAGCCGCAAGTAATCTACACAGTCTTTCTTCCTTACCGTGTCCCTATTTGTCTCACCAATACGGACAGACGATGCTGGTGTGTTGACAATCCATCTGTCATCGTACTGCCTGCGAACTATCTCTAGCTCAAGTTTTTTAGTTTTCAGCGATTCCATCGTCATCCTCGTAAGATTCTAGGTAAATATCTATTGCGTCCCGAATCAGGTCAGCAACTGCAACCTGTTCGAGGGAACTCTTTTGCATATGATGTGCAATGTATGCAAGCCTATCATACTGCTGTTCCTTCATCAGTAGGTTGTATGTCTTGGTGGGTTCAAGTATCTTGTTTGGTCTTGGCATTGTTAAGTTCCTTCTTTGCCAGTTTATCCAACTTGTCTTTCTTTCTATTAGGTACAACTTGTTTCTGGTATTCTTTGTCCCTTAATAGTTTAGCTATAGGGTTAATTTTATTAGTTATTTTCATAGTAGGGTTTCCCTATAGGGTTACTGTTCGTAATGCGTAACATGGCTGTCAAGCGTTTGTCAAACAAAAAATGTACTTGACACAACTTTTCCTGTCCGGTAGTTGTCGGGTCATAGGAGATAGCCCATGACAGTTTGGCTAAAAGATTACGTTACTGATTTGTCAATAGCACCGGAAGGTCGTCTACGGATGGACTGTCCTGCGTGTGGCAAGAAGAATACCTTTAGTGTTTCGGACACGGGGGGCGAACGCTTATGGTTCTGCTTCCACGCAGACTGTGGGGTTCGTGGGCGAACAGGGTTTAGGATACGCAAGGACACTGCAGTCCACCCCCTGTTACGGACTAAAGTATTGGAAACAAACAAAAACTCAAGCATACCATTCGAACTACCTGATACGTTTGTTGCCCTGTCCCGCGAACCCCGTGCCGAATCCTATGTCAAGAAAGCAAATGCCTATGATGCGTACCTCGCTGGTCGTGTCGATATTCGTTACGACTTTCGTATGAACCGTGTTGTCTACCTGATAAAGGATGGCAGACAGGTGGTTGATGCGGCAGGTCGTACTTTAGATAACATCAAACCTAAATGGTGGAGATATGGAAAATCCGGTAATCCTTTCGTTTGTGGCACCAGCCGTGTCGGTATTGTTTTGGAAGACTGTGCTAGTGCTTGCAGTGTATCTAATTTTCTTTCGGGGATAGCCCTGCTAGGAACCAACCTGCAGGACAGTCACTTGCCCTACCTAAGAAAATATGATAGGTTACTTGTAGCCCTAGACAAGGATGCGACCAAGAAGGGCTTGGAATTGGTTCGCAGACTACAGGCCATTAGGCCAACAAGCTTAATTGTTTTAAACAAAGATGTGAAAGATATGACAGATGATGAACGAAAACGAACCTTCGAAAGATATATCCCTTGAACTGCAGGTTCTTGGGTTCATACTAAACAAAGACTTCTATGGCAAGGTAAAGAACATTGTTAGCCGGGATATGTTCGAGGGGCGTTACGCAACGCTGTTCGATACTATCACCTACGGACACAAGACCTACGACATAGACATACACCCTAATCAGTTATCTGCCCTAGTCAATGACCGTAATCCGGCAATGCCTAAGAGTGCAGTGTTCGAACTGTATGACATAATAGGAAATCTACCCACCCACATATCTCCTGACATGTCCCTCGAACTGGATGTTGTCAAGAACTTCTGGGTCAGGGACAGGG
>Ga0181406_1000804_pt1 | contig 11699 bp, 8 predicted proteins | sample 29SPOviralmetaG_FD_130135 | JGI IMG/M metagenome (GOLD analysis project Ga0181406, IMG submission 130135) | Marine viral communities from the oligotrophic San Pedro Time Series (SPOT) site, San Pedro Channel, CA, USA - 29 SPOT_SRF_2011-12-20 | ecosystem: Environmental > Aquatic > Marine > Strait... | reverse complement strand
TCTTTGAATGAACTTGTGTATACATTGTAGTCGCTGTCAACACGATAATCGGTAGTCGGGTACAATTGTCCTGAAACCTCCTGATAAGCTTGGCCTTTTGTGGTTAAAAAGTTATCAAACCAAAGTAAAAAGGAGTTCGTAAATTTATGTTGGAATTGTTCAATCATTTTAGTTTATCAAATCTTTTTTCGTACTTCTTTATTAGGGCAGATATATATTGAACGTTCTTGAACCTACCGCTCCTAACTTTGTTGTTACTCTGTATAGCTACACCTGATCTGCTGTTTTGTGAGCTTTTTCTTAAAAGATAACCTAATCCAGATATACCAGTTTCGATACCCCTTGCCCAACTTCTGCCTGTGGCCCAAGGCATAGGTGTAACTGAGAAAATATCTTTTGCAGTAGGCATACTTATGTCATACTTGCGACCCACCCCATATGTTGTCTGCTCTACATCTTTTGTTATTTTTACATCCTCTAGTATATCAAGTATCGGCTGCACTGGACTATCTCCATCGTCAAAACCGATAAATGCATATAAGTTTGTTACCCCATTCAATGTTCCACTTATATTCACGCCGTCTGGACCTTGAAGCAATTCTTGCGTGACAGGATGCGACATGAATTCGTTGATCATATCTTTCTTAACATCTTTGAACTTGTCATCGATGCTTTTCCTAAACTTTTTCTTTACTAGTTTAGGGACTTGCGCTCTTATTGCAGCCTGAACGTCTAGTGGTAGTTTAGCCATTAGATTTCGTCCAATGGGACTAGGTAGAATATGAAAAACTGGTTGTCTGTAAACCCATACGGGCTAGCTTGACTGGCGATACTGAACTTGTTCTCATCAAAAGTTATATTTTTTGCTTCTCTAATATAAGCGTAAGCAGTCTCATCTACGATTATCTTAATGGAACCCTTGGGTAAGAAAACCTTGTCTTGGGCTTCTGTGATCTCCTCTTGATCTGAATCAACATAATAGATCCTAGCTTTAAAGGTTTGGGATACAACTGTCTCCTGCTCCACCTTTCTCCCTTGATTGGTTCGACCGTAGATTGGATTATACTTTGTGTTTGTAGACACAATAACTTCCTGCTTACTGACCTTAAAAACAACTATATCTCTTGCGAAAGTTGTATGTAAAGTACTGAACTTGGACCTGATGGATGTGATAGTATCACTAGATAAAAACCCTGACATGTTGATAATTACACTTTTTTTCGTATAATTATATAGGTTTAAGGATGAATGCTAAAAAAAATTTAAACAGGAGGTCTAATGAAGAGGTGGGATCTCTCTTTAAAATGATGCTTATGATGGTTGAGGACATGAAACAAGACCATGATTTTCATTATGAGAAGTTGTATAAAGAGTTGCCAGAAGATTACCATTCTATAGTTAGGGCCGCAGATCATTTCACACCCGAAAAAGTAGCTTGGATTCGGAAAAGGATCTTAGATTACGGGAATGAAAGCCTTAGAAACATGCAAAATGAAATAGAAAATTACAGCGTTCAATTTATATTTAAATAGGGAATAAGCTATGGAATTTAAAACATTGTACCAATTTACCATCGACGAAGAGAAGATGGTGGACAAAGAGAGTAAGCGCACCAATAAAAAAACTGGTGAGGTGACTATTACCAAGAAAAAGGTAAAACAAAAAGTACCAACTGAGATTAAAATTAAGCGTCCGTCTCGACGCCAACTAGAAGACGCAGAACTTCAGTACTCTATCGAGATCAGCAAGTGTGTTAAACAAGGCATACTTACCAAGGCCATGTTAGCCAAGAAGTATGCTGATACTGGAGGAACCTTTTCAGAAGATGGTTTCAAAGAGTACGGAAAACTTTACACAAGAATTTTAGAGCTTCAGAATGAATATATGAAGCTTGACACTGTAGACAAACCAGATGCTAAGCAAAAGAAACGTTTAGAGCAACTGAAGGCAGAGATCGCCGAGGTCAAAAGGGAACTCGTTAACGTTGAGTCTGGACTACAATCACTCTTCGACCATACAGCCGATGTAAGGGCGCAGAACAAATTACTTTTATGGTATGCAGTAAACCTGACATATATTCATAAAGAAGAAGATGAAGAACCTATTCCCTATTTTCTTGGGGACGATTTTGAAGAAAAGACTGAAGATTACTACTCGAAAGAAGAAGAGTCCTCAGATTTTTATCAGAAAGTGATCAAGAAAGTTTCTACGGTACTCGCCTTCTGGTTTTATAATCAAGCCTCATCCCCGTCCGAATTTGAGGAGTTGATTAAAAAGGTAGAATCTGGTGAACTATAGCGACGAGTTCTACATTTCTTTAATAGGAGAAGTGTTTGACGGGTACAGCACTGACTTTTTCGAAGGTCAGGAAGTGTTCGTCAAACACTTGAATATTAGGGATCAAAGGTATATACATAATTACTACGAGAAGTACAAGAACATAGCCTTGGTCAAAGGTATAGATTCTGAGAGCGCTATGTTGGAGCGTTTAAAAAAGGATGGGATGTGGGACGAAAAGGACGACTCTAAGATTTCCTCTCTAGAACTCGAAATAGGTAATCTTAAAAAGACCAGAGATGCTGTCTTTTTACCTTCCCAAAAGGAGACTTTCCAAAAGAACATAGATGAGAAAAAAAAAGAACTTTATGGTCTGAAGTCTAAAAGGGCAGAAGTGGTTGGTGTAACAGCTGAATCTTACGCTACCTCAAGATGTGGGGACGAGATGTTGAGGTTCTCCTTGTTCAAGGATAATAATTTTAATGATTATTTATTCTCAGAAGAAGATTTTGCTGAATTAGAACCTCACCAAGTCATAAAGTTAGGTGGTATCGTGAACAATAGCGCAGAAAGACTAGGGGAGGAAAATATAAAATGGGCTGTTCTTAGACCATTCTTCAGTATGTACCTTAGCAACTGCGAAAATATTAATGATTTTTATGGCCAAGCTGTAGTAACCCTCTCTGTTTACCAGCTCAAGGTTGCTATGTATGGAAAAGTGTTCCACAGCATATTCCAATACACAGATGATATTCCAGACAGTATAAAGGAAGACCCTGATAAACTGATGGCATTTTCTGAAGCCCAAAGAAACAAGGACTCGAACAAATCTAGCTCTGGTTTGAGAGACGATGCTGATGCCTCCGCTATTTTTGGAGCCACCAAAGATGATATGCAGCAGTTAGCCTCAGATGGAAAGGCTGTATCCCTTTCTGAAGAAATGGAAAAAGCTGGTGGCAAGCTTGATATGAAACAAATGATGAGATTAGCAGGTCATGATGTCTGATCTTTGTGTATATACTATATACAAAGGTAAAGGATTATGCCACTTCAATTACAAGTAAGACAAACAGGATTAGAGAAAAGCATTCAAGAAGGCATGAAAAAGGCCGGAAGGAATCTTAAGCTCAACTTAGGGAACACCCGAAACATTGATGCCTTGTCTCAACCATTAGGTAGGTTGACTGGAAAGGCTGATGAATTTACCAAATCTATGGAAGCTGCTAACGCTCGTGTGTTAGCTTTTGGTGCTTCTGTAGGTGTTATAGCTGCCGTTACTAAAGGTATGCAAGAGTTGGTTAGAACGACTATCGAGGTCGAGAAGAGCATGGCCGGGATCAACTCTATTTTGCGGCAAACTGATGCTCAGATGAGTACTTTCAAAGATACTTTGTTTGATGTAGCTAGGAACACAGAGCAAACCTTTGCATCTGTAGCTGAGGCTGCTCTAGAACTATCTCGTCAAGGTCTAAAAGCTGAAGAGGTTACTAAAAGACTTAACGATGCTCTGATTTTGTCCAGACTATCAGGGATGAGCGCTGCTGACTCTGTAGCAGGTTTGACAGCTGCGATTAACTCTTTTTCAAGCGCAGGTATCACGAGTGCTGAAGTTCTTAATAAAATATCTGCTGCTGCTGCAAGTGCTGCTGTGTCAGACAGAGACTTGATTGAAGGTTTGAAGCGGTCTGGTGCTGTTGCTGTTTCTACTGGGGTTGAATTTGACCAATTGTTGGGTATTATTGGAGCGTTACAAGAAAAAACCGCTCGTGGTGGAGCTGTCATAGGTAACTCTCTAAAAACTATATTCACAAGAATACAAGACGTAGATAGATTAAAGAGTATACAAAATTTAGGGGTGGAGGTTACCGATCTTCAGGGTGATGTCTTATCAGCTAATAAAGTTATCGAAAACCTAGCACCAACATTTGCAAAGTTAGATCAAGCATCTAAAGTTAATCTAGCAGACAATCTTGTTGGCAAGTTTCAGATTGCTCCATTTCTATCATTACTTGAACAGTACAACGAGGAAGTTGTTAGGAGTAATGAGATAGCTAAAACATCTTTTGGTGCTACTAATGAAGCCTACGAAAGGAATATAGCGCAAAATAAAACATTGTCAGCGGTCTTGAACAAGACTGTCGTCAACCTAAAGGAGCTGGGTAATACCTTGGGAGAGATAGGTGTAACAGATAATTTAAAAAATGTCTTAGGTTTTTTTAACAGTATAGCTGAAAGCATACAAGGGTCTTTGGACGGAGAGGGCGCTGGTGGTACTTTTGCCAAAGGTTTAGTAAAGGGCATAGGTGCTGTTCTGAGTGGTCCGGGATTGGTGTTACTAGGGGCTGTAGTAACAAAGCTAGCTTTTGGTTTCGTAAAATTTGGCACCGAGTCTCTGAAAACATTCTTCGGTTTAAATCAAGCAGCAAAGGAGCAAGCCAATTTGCAAGGGCAAATTACATCTGCTTTACTAAATGATTCTTCTATAAGGCAGGATATTTTACATATAGAGAATAAGAGCATAAGTGTAGAAGAAAAGCGAAGACAACAAGCTGAAGCTCTCACTACAGCGATGAACGCTCAGCTCACAGTGATGAAGGAGATGCAATTGATCTCTCAAGGTATAACTCCGAGTGTAGCGGCTGGAACAAAAGCTGCACGTTCGAAGAGAGCAGCAGGAGGGTTCTTACCCATAGGCGCAGAAAGTTCTGACATAGCTCGTGGCGTGGGTGGCGCACCTTCTTCTGCTAGACCTGTTGTTATACCTAACTTTGCTTTTGGTGGAGGCAAAAGAGGGACTATGGTTGCTAACAGTAGTGAATATATTGTTCCTAATTATGCTAATGGTGGGGATGCTATTTTTAATCAGAATATGGCTTCTTCAATGGGCCTGCCTGCTAATGCTAAAAAGGTGAGAGCTGCTAGTGGGTATATCCCAAACTTTGCCCAAGGCGACCCTATAAATTCTATGGGCAGGTATATTATGCTCCACGGTGAGTATGGGAAGACTGACTCCAACAAAATGGCATACTACCACCCGGAGACTGGGAAGTATAATGTAACTGACAAAGAAGGAGCTTTGGCCATTCGTGTTCCTGTTCATGGCCTCACTGATGCCAACAAGGGCAACACAGTTAACGAATACATAAAAGAGTATGAGGATTTCGCAATAGACCAAGGCTTTAAGAAGTCTAGAGAGCTAACAAAACACCTACCTACTAAACAGGTAGAAAGCGCTATCAAGTCAAAAGTTAATAGCGGAGCTGTAGCAGGTTTTGCTGGTAGCATATATGAGCTAGCTTTAGCTTCTATGTTGACAGACGAAGAGTTTAAAAACTACGCAGATCAGACCGAGACTTCTAATTTTGATTTAAACTTGCAGGGTCAGGAAAAATTGCTAAAGCTGTATGGTATTGGAACTAAACCCTTATTTGGGGAAGTTAAGGGGAGAAACAATCCTGAGAATGTAGCATCTTCTGCCGCCAAGATACATAGGGTGATGGGTGTAGAGGGGAAGAAGAAACAAGCTCCTCAGACAGGCAAGTTGATAGGTAAGAAATTATCCAAAAGCGACACTAAAAGGTTTGGCATAGTTTCCACATCAAAGATTCACACAATAACTGCAGACGACATAGAAAAAATAAATGCCAAAACACCAGAAGGACAAAGACCTTCCTTTGCTGCAAAAACTGGCATGTTTAGCGGTTTCGTCAAGCGTAGTGCTTCCGGCTACATCCCAAACTTCGCAGACCCTCTCCAAGATGCTATCGGAAGGGAGCAAGCTGCCGGGTTGCCTGTTAGTCAAATTAGAATAAATCAGAGTGGTAAACTTAGAAACTCGCAAAACCCGATGGGTCTTGCTGTCACCAACACTAGAGATGAACCTACTGGGGCTGTGCCTAATTTTGCTGCACCTTGGAACAAGGGTGTTAAAAAATCAGACGTAATGGGGGCTGGTTTCACTTATGATAAAAAGGGTGTTGAAGACTTTAATAAATCCTTAAAAAAATCCACTAGGAATATTAATAACAATGTAAAGGGTCAGAGGGATTTGACAGGTATAATATTTGGTGTGCAAGCTGGTATGACAGCTCTTAGTGCATCGACAAGCGACTCTACATCTGCCTTAGGCAAGTATACCTCTATAGTTTCTGGCTCTATGGCTTCGGCTTCTAGTTTTATTTTTGCTGGTCAAGCAGCTAGTCAGTTTGGTCAGAATATGAAAGCTTCTGGCGGGAAGTTCAAGGGTGCTATAGGAGGAGCGATTGGTAAGATAGGCCTATATGGGGCCGCTTTTATGGCTGGTCTAGAAGCATTTAAACTAGGGGAGAGTTTGATAGCTGAATACAGTGGTGCTACAAAAGCTGCAAAAACATCTGTGGCTTTAATGGGGGATGCTGCTGAAAAAGCGGCTACAGTCTTGGGTAGTATTTCTGACCAAGATAGGATAGTGGCCAAGGCCAAGACAGCAGACTCTTTTAGGAATTTTGCAGATGAATTATTCGGCTTCAAAGAGTCCACAGCAATCAAAGAGGTTTTCACAGATTTTAACACTGGTAAATTAACACAAGGCGAAAACGATATAACTTATCAAGTAGGGGTTAAGGACGGAGCTAAAGAAGTTTTTGAGAAGGCTGTAGGGATAGGGATTGAAGATAGCATAGTGAAGAAGATTTTTGCTGAATCTGCTTATGAGGGAGGTGTCAGATCGAAGATGGAAAAAGACGAACTTATTTCCGCTTCAGGAAAACTTGCTAAAATTGCAGAGAGTATGGCAAACGCTTTTGATTTTATTGACTCAAAGTTAGCGATATCAAAAGATGAAGGTTCCGATATTTCATCTCCTACAGGATTATTGAAAATGATTCCTAATTTATCAGGGCAAGTTAGGGAGGAGTTTAACTTAACTCCCGATGCCGCCGAAAAAATAACAAAGAGGAAAGTCCTCCAAGAGATAGAAGAAAGATCAAAGGAAACTCAGAAAGACCAGTCAAAGATTGAGACTATACGATTAGGGGTGTTAAAGTCTAGGATTGCAGAACAAATAGAATCATTCACCATAGATCAGAAAAGGTTTTCTTTGACAAAACAAGAGATCTTAAGTGGGGAAATACTTGGTACTCTAACTGAGGAAAGAAAAAGACAGTTGGAGTTGCAATTAGGAGTAGAAGAATTGAACGCCTCTGCCTCTGAAGAAATAGCAAAGGGGCTCTTGGAGCAAATTTCTAGTTTAGAGGGGATTAATGCTACGATGCTCTCATCGTTAGGGCTTGAAGAAAAAATATCTACAGCTTTAAGAGATGGGAATATATCACGAACAGAATCTGAAGAAATTTTAAATCAAGCTGGATTAGCCTTAAAGAAACAAGGTTTTGAGCTTGGGAATCAAAAAGAGCAGATGGAGCAAATAATATCTGCGGCCAACAAAAGGAGAGATAAGGAGGTGGAGATCCTAAGGAATAACAAGGGGATAGAAGAGAGCCTACTAAGGCAGAAACAGACGATAGACTCTATAGCTGCAAGGTCCGAATTAGAAGGGTCTAAAAAAATAGGCCAATCGAAACTAGATATTTTAGACAAGAACATACTTACTAGAGGATCTCAAGAGGATTTGAGAAGAGGGTCTGGGGCGATGTCTATACAGCAACAAAGGGGGGCTGCTGTTTCTTCTGCTCGATTGGAATTAGAAAGGGTCGAATTTGAGCAGAGTGAGTTGATTAACCAAGCTAAGGTAAGAGCTGGGGTGATGGCCGATAAAGCCACTTTTGAGCTTGACCCAATAAAACAAGAGAAGATGCTTGTTGCCTCTGCAGAGCTTATGCTTGTTGCTGAGAGGAATTCTACAGCGGCCATAGCTTCTGCAGCTGCTCAGCTTCAAGTAGCTAAAGAGGCTGGTCTATTCAAAGACGCTCTTACCTTGGCGAAAGACGCTGTTTTAAATTTTGGCCCACAGCTAGAGCAGCTTAAGTTTACAGAAGCCACCGCAGCGACAGTGGGGGAGAGAAACAAAGCCAAATTTACAAAGGAGGCTATACAAGATTCAATTGCTCAGGGTGGGACTGCTTCAGAAATTATAAGGAGGGCTAACGAGGAGGAGTTAAGAAAGTCTATCCCCAAAAGGGTGACTGAGCAATTCGGAGACCCATTAGTCTCTAGCTCTCAGCTGAAAGACGACCTTATTTCCTCTTCTCATCAGTTTCTTATGAATATGGACCAAGCATTTAGGAATGCTATACAAGGGGCCGATAATCTAGGGGATGCGTTGCTAGGTGTGGCGAAGCAATTCTTGGGTGATATTACAGGAGCTTTTAGCAAAAAGTTCATAAACGACTCTTTCGGCAGCATTTTTGGCGAAAATAAAAACGCTACAGGTGGTTTTATCTCTGGGGGTTCTGGCCACAAAGACGATATTCCTGCTATGTTAATGGGTGGGGAATTTGTAATGAGAAAGAGTGCTGTTCAAAAGTATGGCGCAGGATTCTTTAACGCTTTAAATAGTGGAGGTGTTCAAGGTTATGCTTCTGGCGGGTCTGTAAGGCAGAGGAGGGACGAAGAAGGTTTATTTAGAACCCCGTCATCTTCTTCTGGTTACATAAGCGGGGTGTCAGACCTTATGTCATTTGCAACTCAGTCTCCTAATAGAATGGGTGGGGACAGCTTTGTCAGAAGCGGTGCTACAGCAGCTTTCTTGGACCCTGAAAGCGCTAGGTTAAGTATGTTTGGACGTAGAAGTAGTCAGCAATTCGGAAGAGTTCAGGACGCTAAAAGACAAGCTTTTGATTTAGCGGTAGCAGAAATGGGTCAGATAGACCAAGCTAGAATAGCAGGTAAGGAGTCCAGCAGTCAGTTCTTCAAAGATATACTGTCAGCTGGTATAAGTGCTGGTTTAGGAGGGTTGGGCGCTGACATGTTCAAAGGTAACAAATTCTTGACAGCAGCTTCAGGTTTTGGATCTAATCTACTAGGAACTGCAATCACTGGGGGAGGGGCAAGTGGTTTTGGAAACTTTGGTGCCGGGTATGTTAGCTCAATGCAGGAAAGTGGCTCTAAAGGATTATTTGATTTCTTAAAATCCCTGTTCTCTAACAAACAAGCTACAGGTGGAATGATATCAAGCTCCACGGGAGTGGATACTGTACCGACTATGCTATCAGGAGGAGAGTTTATTATGAACGCTTCTGCAACCAAGAGATTAGGTGCTGGAAATTTACAAGCTCTTAACTCAGGGTCTGGTGGAGGTGGAGATAATTCTCAGTTGGTAGGAAAACTAGATGAGCTAATAAGTGCTACTGAAGATGCTACTGGTGGCGAAATTAATATCACTATAAATAGCGAAGGAAAAGAAAACGTCAAGACCTCTGAGGGTGCTTCTGAAGATCAGAAGAGGCTATCAGAAAGAATTAAAACAGTAGTTAAGCAAGTCATCACAGACGAAAAGAGATTGGGGGGCCAACTTAGGAAGTAATGTTTGGAGCAAGATACAATGATGAAGTAAGGGTTTTTATCTCTGGGCAAGAACTGTCCGGGATCGAAAACTTCGATATGTCCTACTCAAGTGCCAAAGGTTTGGTCACCCCACTTGGGACTAGCAAAGGCATGACCACTACTGCTGGACCTACTCAACAAGAGGTCTCATTCTCTAGATATTTGATTTATAATGACCCCATCCTGAGCTACACAGGGGATGTTAATATGTCTGGCAGTATGCATTACAATGGCAGTGCATATGGTTTTGAGAGTGGTTACCTTTCCAATTACTCAGTAAATTGTGCTGTTGGTTCTGTGCCAAAAGTGAATGCTCAATTTTTTGTTGTTGATGAACTTAGGAGTGGGGAAAGCGCATCAGGTGTAGTTGCTCACCCTACTATAGACATACCAAGTCAGGGTAGCATCTCTATAACATGTGACAATGTCACAACAAACCGTGTTATAGGTTTTGATTACTCATTGGCTTGTAAAAGAAAAGGAAACTACACCATAGGTCAGGAATCAGCAGTTAGTGTAGATTTTATCCCACCCATACAATACTCAGCTAGTGTTCAAATAGAAGTGGATGATGCTTTCTTGGAGAGTGGATTTAATTTCTTAAACTCTAGGGAGGACAAGACAGTGAGCTTTGACATAGACGGAAGAACCGGGGCTAACATCCAAGCTCTCACGATCCCAAATGCTTCTCTCGTTTCAGAAAACCTAAGTATGTCTGCTGATGGATCTTTACGTTTAAACCTTAGTTATGTCGGTCATGAGTGATTTATTTTATAATAGAGATGAGAATATATCGGGGGTAGCCTTGCAGTCTGCTTTATCAGGAATCGGCACTCCTAGTTACGGCTCTTCAGTTTCGTTCAACTCTAAACTATTCCAATACGATACTAAAGACTCTTACACGAACACACTCCCTAACTCGTTGAATAACTTGGAGGCTACTTTTAACCTGAGGTATGAGACAAATGAAACCAATGCTCAAAAAGCTGCCGTCTTTTTTGAGGATAAACATGGTGATCAGATGTTCCCAATATCATTCAATGACACGACTTATAATACGGTCAGTGGAATATGTGACAGTTACTCTATCAACCATGTCAATAATCAGCATTATGAACTGGATGCGTCTATAGTTGTAGACCAGTCCCCAAACCTTTTGAATTGGTCGGGGATGAATTTTATTAATTATACATTAGTGAACTGGGCAACATCAACTTCTTATGACAAGTTCGACATAATCTACAGTGGTGTCAATACAAACAAATTAAATAACTTCTATTACTGCACCGAAGACCACACTTCGTCATCTACTAGTGCGGATGGACCTACAGGTTCTTCTAGTAAGTGGAGTCAAGAGTTTTTCTTTGAGCCTGACATTGGGTTTAACAACTCTGTTAATTTTAAGAACGAGCGGCTGGAATTCAAAAACTCCTTTAGACAAAGAGTGAAGTCTAATGACAACAATGCAACTTTCCCAGTAGACTACTCCTTTAAAAATATATCGAACAAACAACTGAAGGCTATGGTCCACTTCCTAGAAACGAAAGGTGGTTATAGAAACTTTAGACATCAAATACCATCTATTTATAATAGGCCAAAGGTTTTCTACTCCCCTTCTTGGACCCACACTTGGAACTATTTTAACTCAAACGATTTACAAGTAAGCCTAGTAGAAGACGTTCTAGGTATAATTCCAACAGACACTTAATATGGCCAGAGATATATTAAAAAGTAATAACTCTCTTGTGATTGCTGGGCAAAGACCAGCTTTTACTACATCAGACAGGGATGGAGCAACTATGAGTGGGGCTTTTATGAGTGCCGTTCAAAGTGTGTCTGTGGGGTTCTCCCAAGATAGGCAGAAGTCAAAGCAGATTGGATCTCAGAATTTAGCTGTCAATGACATTACTAGGATGCCAGATGTCGATTTAAGTATCGAT
>Ga0181406_1000803_pt1 | contig 11702 bp, 23 predicted proteins | sample 29SPOviralmetaG_FD_130135 | JGI IMG/M metagenome (GOLD analysis project Ga0181406, IMG submission 130135) | Marine viral communities from the oligotrophic San Pedro Time Series (SPOT) site, San Pedro Channel, CA, USA - 29 SPOT_SRF_2011-12-20 | ecosystem: Environmental > Aquatic > Marine > Strait... | reverse complement strand
TATTTTGCACACTATTGATACCGTCGTTTACGCTTTTTACTGCGTTCTCGCAATATATATCATAGTCATAAGCAAAGTCAGCTTTTAGTTGTTGAGCCGCACTATCTACATATATATTATCAATACTGTGTTCGTCAATCAGCTCTTGTACTCTAGACGCCAATTCACTTGTAGTTATTTCACGTTCTATTAGTTCGTCAATTACATGATAGTCAGTACCGTCAAATCCTAAAACAATAAAGGCACTATCGTCACGGTAACCCACATCTAGTCCTGCAATCACTTCACTATATCTAGTCTTGCCTTCTAATTCTTTACAATGCTTTTCTGCATTTAGTCCACCGTATATTTGGTCTTCAGTGGTTGTCCACTCACACTCATACTCTTGCGCATACATCGCTCGAGTGATTGTTTTCTTTGCTTCATCAATATCTTTTTCACTTAATAGTGGATTGGCTCTCCAAGTATATTTAGCTGAACCCCAATCTTCATATTCAATGTCATCACCTCTGTTAAAGTAATCAAACATGTAATTAGCTTTTCCACGAGGGGTGCTAATCCATAAACATCTTGAGTCTTTAAACGTTGATAGTGCTGGTCGTAAATCACGAGTAAAGTATTCATCATTTGGAATAATAGCAGCCTCGTCAACTATTAATAAATTTGCAGCACGACCAACTAAACTGTCTCTGTTGTTTGCTGACAATAATCTAAACACGCTACCATTAATTAGTTTTACTACTTTATCTTTTTGATTAAAACGGTCAACCTCAAGCTGTAGCTTTTTTATCAGGTCTGTAACATAATCCCAAATAATGCTTGAAAGACTAAAGTTAGGTGCAACCACCATGACCTGTTGTCCAGGCTCTAGGAGTTTTGCAAAAGCTAAAACCGAAGCTGAAAAACTTTTTCCAGTTCTCCGAGCCGCTACGTGAACGAAAAATCTATGTTGGTCAAGGCCTTTTACCATAGCCCACTGTGACTCATTAAAATCTATCGGAACAGGTAATTTATCTAATAGTTTTTGAATTTTAATTTTAAAGAACTTGGGTTTCATCTGGGAAAAAAATTAGTTATGTAATACCATGCCGCTATAACCCCGCTCGCCATTGTTCCAGCGAAAACTAATGTTCTTAGTGACGTTTTACCTTTTACTGCTAAATCGTTTAAACAATCAACTTTTTTATGCATTTTTTCTTGGTCATCAAGCACTCGTTCTAGAGTAGTGATTATCTGTTCATATCGCTCTTCACAAACTGCTTCGTGCTTTTGTAGGTGCGCACGGTTTGTTTGACTTCTTGCGTGAAGAGTCGTAATATTTTGTTGAATTTGGTCAAGTTCTCTATTATTATCAGCCATTTAAATATAAGTCCTTTAGTCGCTAACCTCTACCCATCGTGTATTTTCTTCATCCCAATTATAAAATTTTCCATCAGAAGGGTGTGCAATTGGAGGTTGCCAAATATAATTTTTATCTAAAGACCAAGACGCGTAAGGTTGTGGGGCATAAAAAGCATCTGCACTAGCATCATATGTATATCCAATACTAGCATAGTTATATCGTATATTATTGTTATAAGATGTTTGTTTCCATGTGCCACCCCAAAAATCTTTACACCAATTTTCTCCATCAGATTCATGTTCATTAGCTACAACACAAACTCTTAGTACTTTATTGTTTTCATCTAATTCTGCAAAATGTGCCATATAAATACCTATTGAAACCTATATCTTAAAATAACAACTCCTGAACCACCAGCTCCAGCTTGTCCTGAAGCAGAACCGTTTCCACCAGAACCTCCTCCTCCTGAACCTGTATTGACTGTTCCTGCTGTTGCATTGGATGCTGTTGTTTGACCACCATTACCACCACCTCCAGAGCCTCCAGTACCTCCAGCATTTGCAGCACCACCACCGCCGCCGCCACCTGCTCTTGTTACAGATGAACCAGTAATTGAGTTTGCAGTTCCTGGTCCTCCATTACCACCAGTATTATTTGTTCCTGAAATAAGACCATCTCCTCCAGCGCCACCTCCGCCTCCAGATTTTCCATCATCAGTTGTAGTTGAAGGTCCACCATCATTACCTTGACCAGCTGTTCCTGAACCAGGAGTACCTCTTGCTCCACCACCACCACCGGAACCTCCATTACCACCAGCAACACTTGTTCCAGCCGAACCATGTCCTCCACCTATGTTAGTTATGTTATCAAAAACAGAATTAGAACCTTGATTACCGTTATTTGTGCCTGTGCTTGGTGCAGCTCCGCCCGCTCCTACAGTTATTGAATAATCTTGTACAGAAAGAGTATGGTCTGTTGCTGTTCTATGACCACCAGCTCCGCCTCCACCTCCAGCAGAGTTTTGATTTGTAGCACCACTACCTCCACCAGCTACAACAAGATATTGTACTTCATCATCGGCACCTACTTTTGTTACACTAAATGTTCCGCTAGAAGTAAAAGTGTGAACTTTAAAATCTCCATCTGTTGTTACTGAACCTCCAGATGCGACTGTAAAATTTGCAAATGCTTGGTTTCCATGCAGAGATGGTATAATCCCAAACATTACTGAAGAGCCTTTACTGATAATAAAGATAAGCTATTAGATTTAGTTATGTAAAAGAAAAATTTATGAGTATTTGTAGTGGTTATTGTATCACCATCAACTTTATCAAACCCAGATGTTGTAATAGTTCCAGCACTAGCATTGTTTGTATATTGAATAACTAAACTAGTTGAATTTGAAGGAGGTGCTAAGGTATGTGCGCCACCATTAACTGCTTTTTGAAAGGGACCATCAGCTTCATCGGGTGTATAAGTACCTGAAGATTTGGTTCCTGCGTCATGGTCTGTTACAGAAAAACCAATAGTCATTGCTCCGCCACCAAACTTTGGTGGTGTAACTTTTGAATCTTCAATATCGTCTGTAGTAATTGTGTTTACGGCAATTTGTGCGTTTGTTACAACGTTGTTATTTATGCCTCCTGCACCTACTTTAATTAATGCCATTTATCTTTCCTTCTTTACCAAGTGACTGTACTAACTTTTTGGGTATTTATCTTTAATGGCTTTAATGGTTGTTTTCCAGCCATCTATTCCGTTGTGGTAGATATCATCAAGTTGGTCTACAAGATATGGATATTCTGATGCTCTTTTTCTTTGGTATTGCAAGTTGTCATAAGCAGTTTGTAATTCTGCTATTTTTGCAGTGACCGCAGATTCATCTATTGTTACTGTATTTCCATCTTTATCAAATACACCTGCATCATCATCAATGGTAACAGCAGTATCGTATAATGCTCTAATTGCTTCGTGTCTCATGCGCCTATCTCCAATATTGTAATACTAGAAGAAGGACCAAATGAACTGTCTGATGCTCTTCCATTAACTGCTCCTACTGGTGAACCAGATAAATCTGGATGTTGAAAAATTCTAGCACGTACTTGATATGTTACAAGAGAAGTTGTATTTGGAGAGTCTAGAAATTGACCTGATACTGGGTGATAATTGTCTTGTGGACTTGAAATACTTCCAAAGTTAAATCCAAAGCCAAAATTACGGGTTGAACCTGTGCCAATACCAACAGCAGCATATCCAGCGCTACCAATATCTCTATAAAACGAAAAGAATTGTTGACGATTTTGTAAACTTGTTGATGTTCCTCCAAGGTCAGCCATAATAAGAACTTTACTGCTTGTTGCCGCTGGTGTTAGAGATACTTCTAATCCAGTAACAAGAACATCTGAAGTTGAAGAGGTTGTACTTTTGGTAGCTTTGAAAGCTGAATTAGCTTGTAATACTACACCTCCTCCTTTGATAAGAGAGTAATCTATTCGTTTCAATACTCCTGCATCACTTACTAGAAACTCATCTGTGTCTGCGGGCTCAGCTGCGAGCTCTGTCTGTCCACTAATTACATCCGCGTTAAACTTTGCAGCAGTTACAGCATTACCATTTATTGCTGCGGTTACTACTGCGTTATCATCTATAAGTGCGCTTGTGATTGCATCGTCAGCAATCTTTGCGCTAGTTACTGCATCAGTTGCTATCTTAGCTGTAGTTATAGAATCATCGCTTGGTGTATTAAAATTACCAACCCCACCGAGGGCTAAAATAAAATCTATTGAATCTGCAGATGTTAGGGCGCTTGAGAATACAAGGCTTGACCCATTAAGTATAAAACTAGTTCCTGGCTCTTGGATAACACCGTTAAGTGAAACAATTAATTGATTAGCTGAACCTGGTACAAAATTAACACTATTTTTTTGAAGTGTGTATGTGGCAGTAGCACTAGCCGTTAAACTGTCTAGAACTGTAAAGTCTCCTGCGCTTGGTTGTTTTCCTATGTAAGCCATTTCTTTTTTAAATCCTTTGGATGAAAATTTAAGTTAATATTAAAACTAATTATAGTTTTTGTCAAACTGGATTTATTAACAGGTGCACTATGTACCAACGTGCTGGGGAATATTAATAAATCATGTTCTTTTACATTAAATTTTTTTCTCGTATAATCTTTTCCCTCTATATATTCAGTTGCTGGTGTTTCATCTGGAAAGTCAACATAAAATACACCAGTATAATTACAACCATGTGTGTGCCAAGCATGTCCTGAGTTTTGGTTATACTGTTGAAACCAAATAGCTCTAAGCTCATATCCCTCAAAACAAATGCTCTTAGCAAGGTCAAGTAGTTCAGGTTTTAAACCAGGTAATACTGCTTGAACCCAGGGTCTTGTAAAATCTTCTGCTAAATGATAATCACACCTTGATATAAACTGGTTATCATCATTATCAACTCTTTTCGCTTCTGCCTCGTTTAACATCTTTAACAATGAGGTCTTTGCAACATCTAAATTTGTTTTAGCGTATAATTGTTTTACTTCACCTACAAACACTAATCAACTACCCATGATTTAGAGCTATCATCGTAAACATAAACATTAGCTGTGTCATCATAGGGGTAGGGTACAGGTGGGTCATACCAACAAGTTGTTGTATTAGCTAAAAAGGAATTAGCAAACAAATGACGTGGTGGCCAGAAGCCCTCATTCTCTACATCCCATTTATACCCAACACCTGCAAAATTCTTTCTTAAGTTATTGTTATAACTAGTCTTTATCCAAACACCGTCACCACCGAAACTGGATTTAATAAATGCATCTACATTTGCCTCTGATTTTAGTACATCCTCCTCTTCGTTAGATATTACTATAACCTTTGTTACAGTGTTTGCATTTGAAGTGTTTACATGTGCATAGTGTGCCATTATGAGTTTTTAAACCTATATCTTATTATTACTTTACCAGAACCACCAGCTGCTCCAGAACCTGAGTTGTGTGCGCCTCCAGCTCCTCCGCCAGTATTTGTCGAACCAGCATTTCCTGCAGAGCCGCCATTACCTCCGCCACCGCTACCTCCACCACCAGCACCAGCGTCTAGGTCTGTTCCGCCTCCACCACCAGCAAGTCTTACGCTTGAACCTGTGATAGTAGATGCTGTGCCATTACCGCCAGTTTTATTACCATTACCACCGTTATTATTCTCGGAACCTCCGCCTCCGCCACCGCCAGCAACACGACGACCTGTACCACCGTTTCCGCCGCCTCCGTTACCGCCTTGACTTCCTGCAGCATTTGAGCCTGAACTAGCATCTCCAGAAGCTCCACCACCAGCACCACCGGCACTTACTGTACCGCCTCCAGCTCCACCACCAACTCCTCCGCCATGAGCGTCTACATATTGTACACCACCCACAGTAAGTGTGCTATTGCTACCAATAGTTTGTACAGCGCCACCTGCGCCTATTACAACTGCATGAGTTTGTGAAGTTGTTACGGGTTGAAAGCTACTTCCTCCAAAATTTGTTTGGTGTCCTCCACCTCCACCACCGCCTGCACGGTTGACTCCTGAGCCACCGCCTCCAGCGACAACCAGATACTGAAACCCTTCTGCTTCAGGACCAACTGCTGTCGTGTCAAAATCTCCGCTTGATGTAAAGGTGTGAACGTTGAAATCGCCATCTTGTGTGACAGTACCTCCAGTTGCAAACATGGTGTTACTTAGTCCTGGCCATACGTCATCTCCTTTAGCCTGCACTTGGTCAACCACGTTCCAAACTCCGATACCCTCAGATATAGATGTAGATGGTTTATTTGCTTTAATGATACCTCCAGGATATCTAGGCATTAGCTTATCTCCTCATAAGTAATGAGGCACTCTAAATCACTAGCAGCACTAGCGCCACCTAAAATACTTCTATCTTCTTCAAGATAGATAGGGGTGTTTTTATCTAAGACAACCAATGTTGCGTCGGCTGGTACAGTGACAGTTGATGCGATTGCAAAACTTGTTCCACTTGTGCCGTCTGCGTCTGTATGAAAGTCTAATGATACCGCAGCTGCATTTGTGCCATCTACGTTTGAAACTATAATACTTGTGATTTTAAAAACCTTACCACTTGAAGCTGCATTAGCTAACAAGTTGGTGGTTAGTGTTGTACCTAAAGCTACCCCTACTTGTTTAAGGGTAATTGTTGATACATTTACTAGATTGGGTGCTGCCATTTATTTCTCCTTATAAAACTAGTGTAAATGCTATTGATTTGCCAGTTGTAGATATGGTTGAATCAACATTTGCACTGTTTACTGTGTCTGCAGCAATCTTTGCATTACTTACTGCGCCCGCTGCTAATTTAGCAGTTGTTATATTTAAATCAGCGACTTTTGCGGTTGTGATAATTCCGTCTGCGATATCACTTGAAGTAAGAGCTACGCTAGCTGGTTCTTTACCTATATATCCCATTACGTAATCTCCATTATACTTAATGCCGCATCAAGTGCTGTATTTGCACTTGATTGAACTTTTAATACGTCTGTTGCTTGTAAAACTACTTTTTGTCCCGATAACACCTCAAGTGTTGCTGAGTTTGGTATTGGAACTTCATCAAGTAACAAAACAGTTGCGTTTGTTTCTGTATCTGATGTATCTGAAACTACTTGCACGTTTGCATTGATTTCAGAGCCACTTTTATTACAAAGATTTAATCCTAACACAATCGCTGTGGTTGAGCCAGGTACAGTATACACTGTGTTTAAAGTATCGTTTGTAATATTTGCTTTTGTTTTTAATTTAAATGTGTTTGCCATGTTTTATCCTAATGCTATTGCAAGAGCTGTTGCGTCAGCTGCTGCAGCTGTTTCTGTTGCTACTTTTTCACCAGCTATACTCATAGTTCCACCAACAACAACATTACCTGTGCTGGTCCCGTTTCCGAGCGTAACTGTAGCATTTGCTTGAAGCTCTAGTTTACTAGTCGCGTCAATGCCAAGTCCACCTGCAAATTTTGAAACTCTTGTAACCATTTGTACTCCTTTATATATTATATTTGACTATGAAAATTGTGTCAATCGCCAAAATGTTACAACTGAGGTTTATCCCAACGCAATAGCCAGTGCTGTAGCATCTGCTAAACTAGCAGCTGCAGCTACGTTAGCTGACACCACATTGATGTTTGAATTAAGTTGTGTAAAAGTTGCAAAGTCATTAGCGGCTGCTACCAATGTATTAGCTGCTATCCTTGCCTGTAACGCTGTATCTTCATTTGCTCGAAGTGTCGCATTTGCTGTTATTCTAGCTTGTAAGGCCGTGTCCTCATTTGCTCGAAGCGTGGCGTTCGCTGTTATTCTAGCCTGTAACGCTGTGTCCTCAGTAGTCATGATTGTTGCGTTTGCAGCTCGCCTAGCCTCAATCGCGTTTGTAGTTGTTGTTATTGTGTTAACATTGTCAGTTATTGCAGTGGCAACACTTGTACCGTTAAATTTTACAGTAGCACCTGTTAATATGCCAACATCAAGATTTGATGCTGTAACTGGTGATAATGTGGTATTTGAAGCTGGGTCCTTTGTGTCACTAACTTTAAATGTCTTTGCGCTCTCATCATAGAAGAAAGCTGCGTTACCTTGGTTACCACGATTAAACAGTATACCAACATCTGCTGTAGGTGCCCCTGTCACAGAGTTTGCCAACATTATCATTCTGTCTTGAATAACAAGGTTGATTGAGTTGGAAGTTATAGTATCGCCATTTACATTCAAGTTACCTGATACGATTAAGTCATCACTCATGGTAACTTCACCAGTAAAGGTTGTACCATCAAGTATGCCTGCTACATTATCTTGAACTACGTTAATGTTAGAATTTAATTGTGTGAAAGTGACAAAATCGTTTGCAGCTGCCACTAAGGTATTAGCAGTAATTCTAGCTTGTAGTGCAGTGTCTTCAGCTGTTAAGAGTGTTACGTTCGCACCAAGGCGGGTGTTAACTCCGTTAACAGTTGTAGTTAAGGTTGCAACATTATCTTGGACTGTGTTAATATTAGCAGTTGCTTGTGTATCTATAACTGATGCTAGATTTGTCAGAGTGACTTTTTTTGTTTCGTCGTTCTGTAAGTCCACAACTACAAACACACTATTGGCTACAGGTGTTTGTAGATTAGTTAATTCAGTAATCTTTTTATTTGCCATTATAATATTAAACTAGTGTCATTTTCTGTGACTAGCAAGTCTCTCCCGTCGGCGTATAAGTATGATTGATTTAATCCAATGTCTGCAAGTAAATTTTGGGTTATTAAAACATCACCTGATTGAGTTATTAGAACATTTTTATCTACTTCTTGTCTAACTATAAATTGTTCGTTTTCAGTGAGAATCAAACCACTGTTATTTTGTAGAAGTAAGCCTAGAACATCATCAATAATTGTTGGCTCAGCTTTACCTACTGTATTAGTAGTAAACTGAACAAGTCGTCTGCTTACACCTAACCGTAGAGGCATTACTCACGCTCGCTTATAAATAGTGTGCCATCAGTGTCTTGTGCTAAAATTGAAATAAATTTATCATTATCTGAAGGATTTGTTTCAGAACCCAAACTTATGTCGACTAATGTTTGAGCTGGTAAAAAATGTCCATTAGAAGCAGCTACAGTAACAGTTGCTGCGCCTGTTTGTATAAAAGCGTTGCTTGTGCTAAAAATTGTTACTACTCTAGTTGGGTTATCAAAACTGGGTGAAGTGTTCGCACCTGCTGCTGTATAAGGGACTGTGTGTCCCTTACCAGGTCTTAGTCCTAATACAGGAATAGGCGCGTTATCGTCATCTCTTGGTTGGTTACTCATCCATCAGGTCTTTCATTAGCTTATCATAGTTATTTATTTGAACCGCTACTGCAGGACCTTTTTCTTTTGGTTTGATAGATGATTCAACTTCATGTAAGTGTTTCATCCAATCCAATAAATCTTTTTTACTAAACACACCTGTTTCAACTGCGTCTTGTATTTTTTGGTCAATCACCTTGTTTATAAGGTTGATTCGCTTCACTCGATTTAAATATCCTTGAGTAGCATATACTCCATCGATATATGCTTTCACTTCTTTTTTTTCTATAACACTTGTGATTCTATCCTGAGATACACCATATTCATCTGACATGGTCTCAATGCTTTTACCACTAAGATAATCATTTGCTATAGCTAAAACAACTGGGTCTAGAGGCGGTGTCTCTAGTGTTTTGTTTAGCGCCTCAACTGTTGTTTTAGGTTGTACTGTAACATTACTCATAAGTTTGCCTCCACATCATAAAGTATTTGCACTTCTTGGTCAGCAATACCGTATGGGTCATATAAACCCTCATCAGTTCTAAAACTAACCACTCTTGCATCAGACACCCCGTTTGCTTGTTGTTCACTTGCAAATTCGGCAGTGGCTGATTCAACGTTAGCCCCTAGTGCCTCGGCTAACTCTAAGCTTGTATCTTCGCTTTGAACATATCCTCTAATTGAAATATCTAGTCTAGCAAGTTTTCGCCCTGCACCAAAAGTAATTCTCTGTTCTACTCTTGGGAGTAGCGTGATTGTTGGAAAATCATTTACTTCGTCTAAATATTTATACTCTCTAAAAACATTGAACCCTCCAAGCTCTGTGACGGTTTTAAGTTTTTCTACGTAAGCATTTACAATATTACTTCTTCTCGTTGCCATTTTTGTTCCTTTAACTTAAATATACACTTCCCCTCAAGGGGTGTCAAGTTTTGTTACGTAATTTCAAAAAATCCCATGTCGAGGCCGTGTGAGTGTAGCCAACGCGTCAAAAGATTGACAAGTCCTACTAACCGCCCTGTCAAAAAATTGACACCCCAACTGTTGCATAAATACAACAAAAGAAAAAAAAGTTACATTTAATTGATTATTTACTTGCATTTATATTTTTATGTGCTATATTTATAATATGACTAATACTATAAAAAACATTGCAATATTTGACTTAGATGGCACTATCATTGATAGTTCACATAGACAGCTTGCAAACGCAGATGGCTCAATTAATCTGGAACATTGGTTCGCTAATAACACTAGCGAAAAAATTGCTAAAGATAAATTGTTGCCATTATCAAAAGCCATTAAAAATGCAGACTATGTTGTTTTCTGTACTAGCAGACAATTACAAAATGCAGATTTAGACTTTTTCAAAACAAATGGTTTACTTGCCAATAAAATTATTAGCAGACCATTCGGCAATACTGAAAAAGATGGCATACTAAAAAAGAGACAATTGCAATTTCTCGTTAACTTCAAGCAATTCAAACAAGCTACAAAAGTTATGTTTGATGACAATGCAGAAGTTAGGCAAGAGGACAGAAAATTGTTTCCTGTTATCAATCCTAATAAACTTAATAAGGAGGTCGCATAATGACTGCAAAGATTGAAAGAAAACTCGCAAAGGTTAAACACACTATGGAATTGGCTAGACTTGTCATTCCTACTGTTTGCCTTGTTCTACAAATTGTAATCTTAATTAAGGTGATATAATGTTATACTTTGCATTTTTTATTCTACTTGATGGAATAATTTTATTGGCACTTACTGTGCCATTACTTCCCCATTGGTTCGCTTACTTTCTATTATTAATCTCAATACTTGTTATCGTATTCGCTTGTTTAATGATTGAGAATGTGTTACAATGGAATAACTTTAACAAAATACTTAATGAAAGGACTAAGAAATAAAATGGCTAAATTTTCAAAACTTTGGAATAATCATTACAATGACGCGAACATATATGTTATGGGTCACAAACTATATCCAGCTCATAAGATAGGTATATCCACCTATCCCGAAAAGCGTTTTAATGATGATAACATTATCTTGAAACAAACTTTTAAAAAATTGGGTAATCGTGATTTTGCTGAATTGATTGAGCATTTAGCTCAGATGTATGCTTTGGTTAAATATGGTCAGTTTGAGCCAATCAAGTTTGACAGATATAAAAAGAAACTTGTTTCTTCTGGTCATTCTGAATGGTTTAATTGCACCCACGCACAGGCGTCTGGTTGTATTGCTCAAGCATTTAAAAAGGTTTATGAATTAAATTATTGTAAATTGGCTCTTGCAAAACTCTGTGTTTCATACTCTCGTAAAAAAGGGGTTGATATTCCAGATGATATGGCAAGATGGAAAACCAACGCTCAATCTTTTATTTATGAAAATGAGAACCTAGCTAAACGCTAGGTTTTCCGCGGCTTTCAAGGGGCGACATGTTCGCCCTTTGTTCGCGGCGATGTTCGCCTTTTGTTCGCCTCCGGCTTAACCGGACCGTCAAAAAATTGACACCTGCGATATTCATCAAATCAATAAACAAGCATTCCAACATA
>Ga0181406_1000799_pt1 | contig 11738 bp, 9 predicted proteins | sample 29SPOviralmetaG_FD_130135 | JGI IMG/M metagenome (GOLD analysis project Ga0181406, IMG submission 130135) | Marine viral communities from the oligotrophic San Pedro Time Series (SPOT) site, San Pedro Channel, CA, USA - 29 SPOT_SRF_2011-12-20 | ecosystem: Environmental > Aquatic > Marine > Strait... | reverse complement strand
GCATTTCAGCGGTACTTTCAGCCAAAATTCTACCTGAGGTCAAAATTTGTATTCTTGTCAGTTGTAAGGCTCCAATAGCCCCATTTGCATGTTCCCCAGCGTCCTTACCTAACTTCATCTTGATCCATGCATTTTTTAAAATACCTGACTTTGGGATATGAAAATCTACAGCCGTATTAAAAGCGGGGGTATTTTGTGGTTGTACCTCTTGGAATGTTCTAGAGATACCAGAAAGACTTACACCTTCTAAACTATTACCGTATCTGTAAATAAAAGGGTTTTGTTGATTGTCAGCTCCATCCATTACGGAGTTGAATGAACTGGAAGCATTTGAGTTTAACAATATATCCATTATATAATATACTTAGAAAATAATTTTCTTAAATATTTTATTTAATAAACAATTAAACTTTTTATATCTCCTCTACCCAAAAATTCTTTTTCTGGATTGTAAAAGTATAATCCTATAATATATTTTTCAGGTATAGAATTCATATACACTGAACCTTTATGAAACTCTGGATAATATAACATCCCTTCATGACTAAATGTTCCATCTATGTTTTTCTTATATGTTTTTTGTTCAGAAAACAAATGATCATAATCCTCTATTAATTTATTGACTGGTTTTATAGAACCTCCCATATGATGATAAAAACCTAAACCTTTTTCTATAGCTTTCCTATAGTTACTTCTACTATGACTATCCATAGGCTTACTTGACACCTGTTTTATTTTCCTAACAATATCATAACTTCCTTTTCCTACAGCTAGACTTTCTACATAGAATGCTAGACTATGAGCATTTGGGAGTAATGTAGAATATATTCATTGACTAACTGGATTACTAGGATTATATATTGCGTACATATCAGTTGATGTTTGTGACATGGTATTATAAAATTCTATAGTTTGAGTTTCCGGAATACCATAATTAGCACTAGATACAACAAATTCATCAATTGACACATCCCTTAACATACTCTCTGTAACTAGTGTTCTAAATTCTAATTCATTTAATCCAAATGTTTCAATAAAATTACTTACAATAACTTCTCTTTGTCTTAATATTATATTCATTAAACTATTAGGATTTAATTGTTGATTTCTTATCATGTTCCCTAAATTATTACTAAAGAATTCAGCTACATTTTGCATATTAGGAGTTAATTTTGTAAAGTTCTTATATGTATTCTTAAGAAATACATAAATACTTGAACCTTCTGGTGTGTAAGCACTACCTAAACCAATTAATTCTAAACTATGTTTTAAACTTCCAACAAAAGCCATCATAGTTAATACTATTCCTATTCCAGCACCTATTTGTGATCTGAATATTATTTGTTCATCCCTTCCTATAACTTCTTCAGTCTTACCATTTTCTTTATATTGTATATTCATTCCAGCGTGACTATAACCATCTTTCATTCCTTCTATTCTTGGTGGCATATAACTAATCACATCATTTTCTAAAGTAACTCTATAATGATGTTTAACAATATTATCCATAATATGACTACTATTATAATCCATACATCTTGGACTTCCAAATGTATATAATCTGATTTGTTCATGTTCTATTTCTTGAGCAACTAAATAAGAAAGTATATTAGCTACACCACCACCTAATGAGTGTCCAGTAAAGATAATTTGTGTATCAATATCTTGTCTAAAATGTTCTCTTATAAAATCCATTACTTCAGGATAAATATCCATAGCCATATTGTACATACCTCTATGAAATTTCATTACTCCACTTTCTACCATTCCTACATTCAAATCAACCATTACATCAGATATAAATTTTTCTAAATTATGTGTTATTTCAGGAGCATCAGTTCCTTCTATTGCGACAACTATCCTACTTTCATCTTCATCATATAAACAAAAACCAAATGAATTATATCTGAAACCAAATATACCTAATGGATTTCCTTGTTCTTGATTTCCAACCAATTGCTTGAATTTATATTTTTCTAGGTGGTATTCTTCTGGAACTTGTTCAAAACTACCGTAGATTAGTGGAATGTCATAAGTTAGATATGCTAGCTTCAAATAATGATCAGCTAGATTTGGGTCATAATTGACACCACCAGCTCCTAATGACCATTCTTTAGTTTCATTAAATGTTACATCTGAATTTTTATCAGTCTGTTCTATAGGTGGATTTATATCTCCACTAGGATGTTTTGCATCAGCACCATCAGGTTTAACAATTGGATCATCTTTTTCATCATCTGGTAGTTCATCATCAGGACTAGGCACAGGTCTAAAATCTCTACCGTGTGTATGTCTATGCATCTTTTCCCTTTCCTCCATTCTCCTCTTATAAACTTTTTTTCTTTGTTCAATTAGTTTCTTTCTCTCTCTGTCATAGTCATCTTTATTAAAAGTTCTAGGTATTACTTTTCCTGTTTTCTTATCATGTAAAACTAATCCACCATTATGTTGTTCAAAAGCTCTATCCCATCTATATCTTGACTTACTACTCATGATAGGTTTCTGATAAATCCAATTAGGTTTTCCTCCTCTCTTAGTATAATCTTTCATACTTTGTTTAACTTTATTCATATCATTTGAATTAAATCTTTTTTCATTCTGTACATAGTATCTACTCCAAAATGGAGGATGAGCCGTTTCTAATTCTTGAGGTGATTTAATATCTCCAAAATCTGGAACATTCTTTTTTCCAGCATTCTGAGCGATTTTATATCTGATAAATTCAGCATCCAATGCATCTTTATAACCTTTATCTTTTTCAGCTTGTTGTTGATAATGTGTCATCATATATGGGTCAGCCATAGATAAACTAGACATTACAGGATGGCTTTCATGCTCTTGATTTCCGGAAGCTCTCCAGTTTTCATTAGTCCAGTTTCTCATCTTATCCATAGGTGTTCTACCTTCTGTTCTTAATAATGCTCCAACACTCATTTTTGGCATTTTTTTATATACACCATTTTGAACTTCCCCTAATGTGTAACCATCTGGATCATTTCCATTCTCTACCCATTTTCTGTATAGATTAGCTCTATTATTTATTTTATCTATTTGTTTATTCATCACATCAGCATATTTTTGTAATGGTTCAATAAATTCTTTAACATCAATATAATGACCAGAAACATGCATTTCACCAATTGTATTTTTATCTCTTATACCTTTATCTTTTGCGTCTTCCTCCTTACTTCTTTTCATTATTTTATCCATACCAGTATTTATTTTTTTTCCGATATTATCTATAATATCACCATCAAAAATATTATGTTCATCATCTTTATTCTTTAATGAATATCCTTCAGTAGCATTTCCTTCATCAGGGATAAATATAAGAGCATTTGGATTTTTATAATAATCATCATAAGCTTTATTCTTTTCTTCAACACTACCATATTTTGTATTTCTTAATTTTTTCAACATATCCATTTGACCATAATACATATCATTATATTCTTTATCTTTGACATCTTGTTTATGTTGTTCAATTGCAGTTGATACTAATTGATATATCATTATACCTGAACTAATCATTATACCAGCCATACCAGCCGTTTCAGCTATACTACCAGCTAGAGCAACATAAGGGGACATAGCAACCATAGTACTACCTACTGTTCCAGCTACACTATCAATTAATCCTTGTTTAACAATTTGTTCAGTAACATCTCCTACTACTTCTTCTTGCATCATAGCCCCTAATTCAGAAGCATCTCCAACAGCTTCTTCTAATCCTAAATCAGTATCACCAATACCTAATGCATCATCAATTTCATCCCATGACATAAAATCACCATCTTTTGTTTCTAATCCTATTTCATCTGTTCTTTTAATATTAGTCATTTCTATACCAGCTTCTGGATATTGCTCACCATCTAATAATAAATCACTTCTAGGTTCTCTAGGTACTAAAGAATTATACTTGTAAAATGGACTTTCAACTTCATCTAATCCTAATAGATCATCTTGAAAATTTCTATTTCTTTTCATAAAGTTTGCAATTCTTGAAGCTTCTTCAGGACTATTACCCATACTTTCAAATACTTCTTTTCCGTATGCTTTATTCCAACTTTTTAAATCAATAAATTCTTTTCTTAATGCTCCCATTTCTTCAGTACTCAATCCTACTTCTCCAGTAAATCCATCATCATAAGGTTTCAGAGCATTATTATTTCCCATCTCTCCACTTAATTTATCTATTGCTTTCATAGCATTTTCTTTTTCAGTTTCAATACTACCTACTGATGGTTTTAATCTTCCTCTTCTTAATCTTTCTAATTGTTGTTCAGCCATTTCACGAGGTGTTAAATCAGGTTCTGGCACAGATAATTCAGGATTATAAGATTGTTCCATTCTACCTATATCTACTTCTGAACTCATTACTCTACTTCTTAAATGGTCTATATCTATTTCTACCATTTCTTCACTATCATATCCGTATTTTTTCATAAGATTTTTAGCTCTTGTACTACCTAAAAAATCATCCACTTCTGTTTTTGTATATATTTTCCCTTTTGCAATAATATTATTATATATAGGGTCTTTAATACTTACAACAGTTCCAGTTATAAGACTTACAACAGTTGATGGATCATCAGGGTTTATATAAAAACCAAAGTCAGCTTCAGCTTCCTGTAATACTTTTTCTTGTTCTTGTTTCATCTGAATTATTTTATTGTGTCTTTGCTTTATATCTTCTATGGCTTTATCATTAATCTTTTTCATAGCCGTTTGGACTAATCTTTTTTGTTCAGTTGCATCACTAGACATTTGTTATATATTAATAGTATATAAAAAAAATCTTAAATAAAATTAAAACAATTCATTACTAGAATAGTCAAAGTACATAAAAACAGCTTGAATATTAGAAGCGGATGTTAAATTAGCACCATTATTATCTAGAAGACGGGCTATGAATACATCTTGTATATTTTCAGACCCTAAATTTAAATTAAAGTCTATATCAGCATGTTTTTTGTCTTTATCTACAGGAAGGTCTAAAGCTCCCCTTCTACTATTAGTATGTATCTCATAACCAGCTAAAAATGGCAGTTCTACACTAATATGTGTTCCAGTGTATGTTGAGTTATCAGATCTGACTATAACAGCTTTAGTTAATCTCATGTTTTGGGCTTTAATTGTTCTATCTAAAGTAACTTTGGTTGTTCCATCAGCGGATGGGCTAAGTTTTAGTTGCAATACAGGCATTATATATATATACTAAGAAATTATTTTTAGAGAAAAATTTATATATAAATATTTAAATTAATTATATTTAGTCTAAATTTTTTTTCTATATATATTATATAGGATGTCTAAAAAAGGGTCTAAAATGAACTTAAAACAAGTGAAGGCTTTAATCTTCAATGGTAAATACTACGACAGTAGAAAAGATAAGCTTAAAAATATCTTTGGTACAAACAAAAAAACAAAAGGTGGTAAGCTAGCACCAACTAGACCATTTAAAACATGGTTAAGAGCTACAAATAAAGGTATTACAAAAGAAGAAAGAGAAAGTATATTATTAGATTTGGTAAAACAGGCTAATCAAATGAATGCAAAAGCAGAAGCAGATGGTATATCACCAGATAAATACTACACAAAAATGTTGAATGAAACAGGAATGGGCAGAACAAAAATGAGAAGTAAGGCAAAGGAAAAGGTAAATGATGCAAAAAAAATGTTAAGTGAAAAAGAACCTGTAGCATCAGGAAAATTTAGTCCTGAAGAATTAGAAGCAAGAGAAAAAAGCAAAGATCTGAAATCAGTAATGGAAGGAATGAAAAAGGATGCACAGGAAAAAGAAGATAGACCATACACTAGAGGAAACAAACAAAAACCAGTTCCTAGAAAACCTAGGAAAAAAGAGATTGCAGGTTCTAGAAAAGCAAAGGCAGATAAAGAAATAATGAGAAAAGCAAAAGTAAATAGATTAATTACAGGAAAACCAGATGTGATAGATACAATGAAAGGAGGTAATATTCAAAAAAGAATAAGGGATGAAGCTCTGAGTTTATTAAAAAATAAATCAATTCCTAAAAACAAGATGAGAGAAATGTTAAATAATTTATTAGAACAAACTGAAATGATGGCAGAAGATGAAGAAGGAACTGTTAGACAATCAGAAACTAGACAACAAAGAGAAGATCAACAAAGTATGATGGCAGAAGATAAGGACGCACCAGCACAAGAAGATACAATGGCAAATTTTAACAAACTTAATCAAATGAAAGAAGGTGTAAATATGATGATGGAAGATGTGAATAAAGATAAATTTGTAAATAATATAAATAGAATTTATCAAGCAGAAAATATGAAAGTTGAACAAGAACAAAAACAATCAGTAAGAGTACTACCAGTAAAACAAAGTAGAGATATTACAGACCCAACAAGTGGTGAAAATAATATAGAAAATGTTCAAATGGCAGTATCTGATTATAAAAATGAAGCAGGAAAAGGGATACATGTAGATGCAGTAATGAGAAATCCTGTAACAAGAAATACGGATACTTTAGTTACTCCTCCATCAGGAATGGTTTCAAGAGAAGGAGGAAAATTAAGAAGCACATCTCAAATGATGTTACCACCACCATATGATGCATTTGCACCTAGAAAATCTGGAACTAGACCATCTGAACCTAGAGAATTTGAAAGTCCTAGAGAAGCAGGTAGAGAAGGAGTTCAAATATCTGAACCTGAAGAAGGTATGGCAGAACCAGTTGAGTTAAGAGGACAAACTCAACAACAAGGAATGGGAGGAAGACAAAGAATAGGAGGACGAAGACCACCACAACAACAACAACAACCACCTCCATCATTTATTGATACAAGGGTTAGTGATTTATCAATACCACAAGAAGTTGAACGAAACGCAGATGGTGGTGATGGAAGATTAGGAATTACTCCTTCAGCAGTTCCACAAATGGACATACAAAATGAAACAATAAAAAGAAATAAAAAAACAATTCAACAATTGAGAGTAGAATGTGAATGTTTCAAAAATATATATAGAGATCAAATCAAAACAAAAAAATTTAAACAATTAATGAATATGGATTTGAAAAAGAAATCATTAGATGAAATCAGAACAATACATAAACATTATACTGAAGAAGTTAGAGATTATTATAATAGTCATAGAGGTCTTAGAGTTGGAGTAATAGTAGATCCAGCAATCTTAGGATTATCAGTTAATGCACTCCAAGGAATGGTAGCTCCTAGAGTTCCTAGTTATACACCAGCAGTTGATGCAGGAAGAAGAGCAGAAGGATTTGAACAAGTAGGTAGTGAATTAAGAAGAAAACCACCAACAGGACAAACTCCAGCATTATCACAAACTGATGTACATTATAAATTAGGTGGTGTAAGACATGCAACCGGAAAATATGATAGAGATATTGAAAGTATAAATAGTCATATAGACTTACAAGAAGATAAAAAGATTTCAGCATTTGGTAGAGGTTCTACTAGATTTGGAAAACCAAAAAGATTTAAAAATAATATGTACCAAGTTCCTAAGCACACGAACATCCCAGAAATAAGATTGAAAACAAAATAAATATATAAAAATAATCTAACTATATATATATATGAACGATAACTTAAATTACGAACAAGGAGGATTTAAAAATTATACAACTGATGGTGTAAGTTCAACTAGTAGAGCTAAAATAGATAAAGCAAAAATATTAACAACTGATGAATTAGGTAATTCATTACAAACATTTGACCCTACAACACTATCACCAAATAGTATGATACTAGTACAAGCACCACGAAGATCTGGAAAAACAACACTGGTTGAAAGTATGATACATGATTATAGAAAAAAGAATAAAGTAGATTTAGTTGTGTTATATAGTAAGTCAAATGCAGGATTTAAACAAATACCACAGAAATATAGATTTAGAACATTAAATACACTACCACAATTAATAGATACACAATTAAATATTAAGAAAGTTAATACAAAAAGAAAGAATGTATTTGTTAAATCAAATGTTATTGTTATAATTGATGATTTTATTGATGGTGGAAAAACAGATGTTAAAACTTCTGATATATTGATAGCCCTCTCAACAAAAGGCAGACATTTATCACATAATAATAATAGTAATTTGATGGTGATCATGTTATCTCAATTAATGACAGCTATCCCACCAGTAATGAGAAGAAATATGGATTATATAATAACATTTAAAATTGCTTCTAGGATTGAAAGAAAATCAATTACAGAAGAATTCTTAACATTAAAATCTGGACGAGGTGGTCTTTCTGAAGCATACAATTTATTTGATGTAGTTAATAGTGATGATTTTCTAGCTTTAGTTATTCATGGAACTAAGAGTAATAAATATAGATATTCAGATTATGTATTTAAGTATATAGCAAATCCAAAACTACCAAAAGAAAAATGGAGTGGCACAAATAGAGATTTTGAAACACCTTTAAAAATTTATTTTTAAAAATAATCTAATTTTATTTTCTAAGTATATTATATATATGTTTAAGATTAAGAACCTAGCTATAGCACAACAAAGAGGTGGTGTTCAAGGTAAGATTGGACTAAGACAAGATAAATCTAAAAAGAAATCAGTTAATGAAGTAATACCTTCAAGATTTAACTATGCTCCTTCAAAAGTAACTAAAAGAAACACAAAAAAACAAAAAGGTATAGGAAGTAGAGCTATGTTTGAAAGTGTTAGATTTAAAACAAAAAGACCTGAAATGATGGGATTAGGAAGAGGAAAAGTTGCAGGAAAACAAGAGTTTGATGGACAAGAACAATTAGATTATGATCCACTAGCACACGCTTTAGGAGATGATATTTTAAAAGGTGGTTATAACATAGGAGGGGATGATTTTGAAGAAAGAAAAAACGCAAAACCTGAACTAAGTGTTAAACCAAAATTTGTTACACAACCAACTAGAGGTGGTAGGATAGGAAAAGTTATACATCCTGAAGCATACCCACCAACACATGATATTAATAAACATGTACAATTCAAATCAAATGTTATAATCAAAACAAAATAAAAATATCTAAGTATATTATAATGAGTTATACAATTACAGAACACACACGAAGACAAGCACGAAAATTAGGTGTAACAGTCAAGCGATCATTAAGAAAAGGAAAAAAGATTTCAGTATTCAGAGGAGATAAAAAACTAGCAGATGTTGGAGCTATTGGATACGGTGACTATGGGACAAATCTCAAAAAGGGAAAACAATATGCAGATGAAAGAAGAAGATTATACAAGATCAGGCATAATAAGGATAGGCATAAAGTTGGAACTCCTAGCTACTGGGCGGATAAATTATTATGGTAAGTTTTAATTTTCAAATTTTTCATCCTTAAGTTATTTTATTATTATAAAAAGTATATAAAAATAAAATATTATATAATATTATATAATGGAAAACAACATGGAAAATCACACAAAAAAAATAGTAGAATACTTATACGAAGAATACAAATATGTAGAATTTGATGAAGATAATAGTATTGAAGAAAATATTAAGAAATTTAAGGAAAGTATATATTTTTCTGTAATGATGTTAAAACATAAAGGAAATGAACAATCAGCAATTGATGAAATGTTAAAATTATTTTATGGAGATGAATTTAAATTTCTGTGGTCTGGGACTATGACACAAGAAAATGAAGATAATGATATTGAAGAATGTGAAAGAGATTATTTAGAAGACATGGAAATTTGGAATACAGTAGATATAGAAATGAACCATCAAGATGTTGTACAAGACCTTAAAGAATACTTTTATAATAATCAATACGACGAAGAAAGATACCCACACTTTAGAGCATGTGATAGAACAGAAGATATTATTAATTCATTAAGCTCAAAGAATGGTTATGTATATACATTCTATTATTAATTTTATTATTACTTAAACTAATTAATAATAAAATATATTTAAAAATAAAATGTTATATAATATATATATGACAGAACAAAAAACTAACCAACAAATTGTAGATGAATATAAAAGAAGATTATTAAAGAAACGAGAGTATGCTAAGGAATACTATAAGAAAAATAAATTAAAAATTTCTGAAAATCAAAAAAAAAGATATTTAGAAAATAAAGATAAACATAAATTATACTATGAAAATAATCTAGTAAGAGCCAGAGAATATTATAATAATAATAGAGAAAAGATTATAGAACGAGCAAAAATACATTATCATGCAAATAAAGGTTTAGAAAAAATTATAGAAGAACCTTTAGTAGTAGATATAGCAAACAATGAAATTGATCAAAAAAACGAACAATAATTTTTATTATTATATAAAGTATATAAAAATAAAAACTATTTAAAAATAAATTAATATCTAAAGTATATATATATATATTATGCAAAGATTAACAACTTTACTAAATAATGATAACTCTCCAAATAAACCTAAAAGAATAAGGTGGGGCGGAAGACTAACAAAGAAATTTTTGAAATGGAATAAGAAACAAATCAGATCTGGGAAAACTAATTTTTACGCAGACAGAAAATTTTTATACAATGCTAGAACGGATAGATTTGTGTCAGCTCAATATGATAAGAGATATAAAAAAAATCCATATACTTTAAAAAAATCATTCAGAAAAAGATTTTCAGTTCAAGGTTCTGTACTAATGAACAGAAATGACAAAACATTCCAATACGATAAAGATAGTGATTTTAATGAATTAAACAAAAACTGGTTAATAAGAGAAATAATTAAAGATAATAGTATTACTGGGTCATGGAGAATTGTTATTTTAGAAGATGGTGGAATAATACACGATGACCAATATAATATTGATGATACACCTGAAAGATGGTTTAATTCTAATATTAATTCTTTTAGAGCAGATAGTGAATATATGATATGGAATATATACCAAGCAGTAGGTGGTGGTCAAGGTAGAATATCATTTGTATTTTCAAAGCTTACAACTATTGGTGACAAATATTTTCAACAATCATTTCTAGATGGTGTATCACATTGTGTATTTACTCCTATCATAAAATGGTGTAAGAAATGTATTGAAACAATTAAATCAAAAAGTAGTAAGTTGAAATATACAGCAATACTAAATAAAATTATAGGAAGAACATTAAAATCTGGCAAAAAGAAAATTGGATACTTAGAAAAATATTCTAAAGGTGTTCCTGAAAAAGATATATCTATTATATGTGAAGACTTACAAATAGGTGTGGATATTGATCAACCATTTCAAAAAACTAAATTCTTTGAATACAGACCACTTAAAAAACCATTGAAGGTATTTAATTTTTTAAACACAAGATTAAATCACATAGAAAGTTCAGATAAAAATCATGATTTCAATTATGTATATGATGTATATTCTGATACTGAAGTAGTTACAAGAGATAGATTATATGAACTAAAAGATGAATTAGATAATGATAATATATTCTACACATATTCAAAAGATATGAGAGGAATTAGTGCAATCAGAACTATGGAAAAAACTTATGGATTGAGTAATGAATACTTTGAATGTGTGAAAGAATTTGAACAAGAAAATTTTCATTTCTATCATTATGATGCTTTGAAGTATCCTAGATTACATTCATTTATTATGAATGGAACACATTGGAATGGTACAACTGATTTTAAAGATACTACATTATTAGATTGTAATGATAATTGTATCAAACATATTGATTTGAAAAAAGCTTATACACAATACAAACAAACAAAATATTATTGTGGT
>Ga0181406_1000789_pt1 | contig 11807 bp, 15 predicted proteins | sample 29SPOviralmetaG_FD_130135 | JGI IMG/M metagenome (GOLD analysis project Ga0181406, IMG submission 130135) | Marine viral communities from the oligotrophic San Pedro Time Series (SPOT) site, San Pedro Channel, CA, USA - 29 SPOT_SRF_2011-12-20 | ecosystem: Environmental > Aquatic > Marine > Strait... | reverse complement strand
TGTGATAAAGAATTTCCACACTGTTGGACACATTTGTTAAATGTTAAAAGCTAAGAAGATATTTTTAAACGAAAGATTAATGGTTCGCAAGTCTGATGTGGATGATGGCGAACTCCGTTCGCATTTTACCTATGATTTGGGTGATAGTGTCTATGAAAATTTTATAGAAACAGATGATGCATTTTATGTGCCATCAAACAGCTTTCATAAAATCAAACATGACAAGCATGAAGATAACAGAAAGTATCAACCTGCAGACATAGTTCCATTCGCAGGTAAACTGCGTTGGGAACAACAAGAAGTGGTAGACAAGTTTTTTACTGGTGAAAAAGCGAGAAGTGGTATTATACAAGCACCATGTGGTTGGGGTAAAACATACACAGGATGTAGTGTGATAGCCCGTAATAAGGCTACTACGCTAGTGTTAGTACATACAAAACTGTTGTTTCGTCAGTGGATTGAAGAGATTGAAAAACTGTTACCAGGAACCGTTGTGGGAATGATGGGAGATGGATTACTAGATATACAACCAGTTACTGTTGGTATATATAAAACTGTGCATAATAGACTGCGTGAAGTAAAAAATAGTTTTTCACTTGTAATAGTAGATGAGGCACACCTATGTCCTGCAGAGGTATTTAGTCAGGCATTGAACGGGATAAATGCAAGAACAAAAATAGGTATTACAGCGACACCTAAGCGTAAAGATTTAAAACACATTCTACTACCAGACTTTTTTACGCCCATGATAGTTGAAGCAAAAGACCCTCGTAAACCATATGACCCCAGTGTAGAAATTATTACTACAGATTTTAAGTTTATGGTAATAGACCCAAAACGAGATTGGTCAAGACAAATCAACAAACTGTGTGCTAATAAAGATTACTTACAATACTTAGCTGATACTGCCATTAAAAAGATAAAGAATGGCAGAGTGCCTTTAATTTTAGGAGAACGAGTTGCTATGTTAAAAACATTACACAAACTGATTCCTGATAGTGTATTGTTAATAGGCGAAACAACTGAGGAAAAACGCAAAGAGGCATTAGAAAACGTGGGTAGTAAGTATCGTTGTGTATTAAGCACAAAACTGTTTGATGAGGGTATCAGTTGTCATAGATTAGACACCTTGTTTTTAACCTGCCCATCAAACAACCCTATAAAACTAGAACAGAGAATAGGTCGCATTGTTCGTAAACACCCTGATAAACAACAACCTTTAGTGGTTGACTTTTGGGTACGAGGACCTATTGTGTCACGACAACAAAAATTTAGAATGGATTGGTATGAAAAACGCGGATATTACATACTTTAATTACGAGCACCTAAATAGAGTAGGACGTGGTGACCCTAATGCGATAATTATCTTGACACATGGTCTTATCAGAAGTTATAATAAGACAATGGGAATAACAAGCAAGATGTTGATGTTGAACCTCAATGTTCATCAGATACCTAGTTTTTTATTTCAACAAGGCACTTTGTATACGAAGAATAATTTAATTTATTCCAGATATAAAACAAAAGAGCCACAAAGTTACATTAAAAACTGTAACTTTTTATTTTATCAGATTGATGTTAAATATAAAATGCTTTATCTAAAAGCACTTTCAAAACGAAGAATTAACGAAGATACTGATGAAATACCAATAGACTACTTCGGTGAAATTGTCGACAGTCCGCTGTGGCGATTTGACGGAAACAACATATACTTATACTTAGAATCCCTCAAGAGGGAATAACCCCGAACTTACGTTCAACAACAGGAGAAAAACAATGATAGCTTGGAGTGAAGCAAAAGGAAAACAAAACACTGGGTCTAACAACAGAAAAGAGATTGAAAGACTCACACTAACTGTAGGAGATACTAAAGTCAGATTAGTTGGCGATGTATTACCTAGATACTGCTATTGGGTAGTAACAACTGAAGGCAAGAAAATGCCAGTTGAGTGTCTTGAGTTTCAAAGAGAAACTGAAGCATTTGATAATAAAGCAGAGAATCCGTTCAAGGAAATACCTGCAGATGTCTATTCAGATAAACCACAATTTAGTTATGTATGTAACGTACTAGACAGAACTGATAACAAAATTAAACTGTTCGACCTAAGAGCAACAATCTATGGTCAGATAGTTGATTATGCATCAAACCCAGATTACGGAAGCCCAGCTGACGCTGAAAAGGGATATGACATCACAGTTAAAAAAGAAAAGACTGGACCACTTCCACAAAACGTGAAGTATACAGTTATTCCAGCAAGAAACAATAGTGCCCTTTCAGAAGATGAAAAAGGGATGGAATTATTTGACCTTGATAGAATATATAAAAGACAATCATATGATGAGCAAAAAGAATGGTTATTAAATAATACTAACCTGTTTGCTTCTCAATCTGATGACTCACTAAAACCATCAGAAAGCATTGAGGACTTAGCCTAATGAAAAGAAGTTTATCTGATTATGTAACAAACGCAGCACCCACTGCTAACACGGTGGGAGCATTTAAATCTATTGAAGGCAATGAAGCTACAATAGATATTGAAAAACTACGTGGTCTTAACGTATTTTTTGCAACCCCTTGTTATGGGGGTATGTTAACTGACCAATACTTTTTGAGTATGTTTAGAACAAGTCAGGTGCTTATTAAGCATGGGATTAACTTTAGAGTTACTACGCTTAGAAATGAAAGTCTGGTTACACGTGCAAGAAACATATTATCTGCAATGTTTATGGGTAGTGATTGTTCACACTTGTTTTTTATTGACGCAGATATTGAGTTTGATGCACAAAGTGTCTTACGAGCTTTAGCATATGATAAAGATATTATCGCTGGTGCTTATCCTAAAAAGGCTCTACCAGTTCAATATGCAATTAACTTTAAATTTGTAAACCCAGATAATGGTCAAATACGTGTAGAAAATGGAGCAGCAGAAGTGTTAGATGCAAGCACAGGATTTTTCTGTATAAAGAAAGGTGTGTTTGAAAAAATGCGAAATGCTTATCCAGAGTTACACTATAAAAATGACAGTAATATTGACCCTGCTTTTCATAAGTATTGTTATTCATTTTTTGACACAATGCATTGTCCAGACGATAATAGATATTTAAGTGAAGATTACACCTTTTGCAGAAGATGGCAAAAGACAGGTGGAGAGATATGGTTAGACTTATCTACAAGACTTAATCACTGTGGTTCATTTACATTTGAAGGCGATGTTGGTAAAATAGTTAAAACATGATAAAACGAGACATAATATGTAAAGAGGGTGATTGTATATTTATAGACTATTACCCTGCTAACTTTGCAATTGCGCACAATCCTAGCCTTACATCGGATTGTGCAGTGATTGATAAAGATAGTGCTAAACAAACTATCTATGAATTACGTCAGCGTGGTTGGTACCCTATCACTAATGCTATGGGTTACTATGAGTGAGGTTATACAGTTTCCAATAGAAAAACAGTTTACAATTGAATTTATGTTAGGCGATGATGTTTCAATGAAAAGTAGTGACCATGAAATACATTGGACTATAAATTACAACGAAGGTAAAGCAGTGGTACGAGCACGAACAAGACAACAAGCAAAACAATATATTACTGAGTGTATTAAAGTATTGGAGTGGATAGAATGAAAATATTGTGTAGTGCTGATTGGCACATTTTACTGCATAAAAAGAAAGTGCCATATGAGTGGCAAGTTAATCGATTCAAAGCAATGTTTAGAAAACTTATTGCTCTTGAGCAAGAATGTGATGTACATATTATTGCAGGAGATGTGTTTGATAAAAAACCACAACCTGATGAAGTGTGTCTTTTCTTAACATATATCAATGCAGTTACAATTCCAACCTATATTATACCTGGTAATCATGAGGCAACTAAAAAAGGCGAGTCTTTTTTAGAACACTTTACACAGAAAAATGCAATAAAAAACGAACTAGTACAGCTTATTACTAAAAATAAAAGAGTTGAAACTAAACATGCTAGTTTTCAGTTTTTTCCGTATGGAGAAATGCAAACTAATAATTTACCTATTTGTTATCAAGACGATATTCTTGTAACACATATTAGAGGTGAAGTACCTCCACACGTAACTCCTGAGTATGACTTTGATTTGTTGCATGGTTGGCATTTAATACTTCTAGGAGATTTACATTTTAACCATAAATATAAAGACTATCCTGCATATTATCCAGGTAGTCCACTGAATGTTACATTTGATAGAGATAATTCAAGAAAATATGGTGTTGATATTATTGATTATAAATCACCTAAAGAATATTCAGTTAATTTCCATGATTTAAACTTACCCAAATTATTGCGTAAAACAATAAAAGTTGGCGAAGAAATGAAACAAGATACAGTTAATCATACTATTTATGAAGTAACTGGAAGTGTTGACGAGTTGAGCAAGGTTTTAAACAATGAATTGCTTGATAAAAAGATTGCTAGTAGTACCGTAAAAGATAGTATACTTGACTTAAAAAACAAATCAATTCAAGAAGAATTAGAATTATACTTAAAATATATACAAGTAAAAGACGTAAACAAAATCATAACAGAATTTAAAAACTTAAATATATCATAATGGCTTATATTAAATTAAAAGAACTCAAATTTTCTAATATGTTTAGCTATGGTGCTGACAATGTTATTAACTTTGATAAAAGTAGAATCACACAACTGACTGCGCCAAATGGGAGTGGTAAGTCAAGTGTTGCTCTTATTCTTCAAGAAACTTTGTTTAACAAGAATATAAAATCTATTAAAAAAGCTGACCTGTTAAATCGTTGGACTAAATCAAAAACATGGAATAGTAATCTAACCTTTTCAATTGATGCAAAGAACTATGATTTAAACGTAGTAAGAAGTAATAATACTACTAAAGTAAAGTTGCTACAAAACGGAGAAGATATAACTGAACATAAAGTATTAGATACATACAAAAAAATACAAAAGTTATTTGGATTAGACTTTGAAGTGTTCACACAGCTGACCTATCAAAGTAGTACAGACTTGCTTGATTTTTTAAAAGCAACCGATACAAACAGAAAGAAGTTTTTAATCAATCTGTTTAACTTAGAAAAGTATGTAGATATTGGAACACAAATCAAAGCTAAAACTTCCACAACAGAAAAGGAATTAATATCTAAAAAAGGTGAGTTAAAAAGTATTGATGACTTTTTAAAAAACGCAAGTATACCAGAAAAAATAGAAGAATCTGTTATACCACCTGTAGATGAGTCTTTACAACAACAGATAGGTGTATTACAACAAGAGTTGAATGACTATAATGTAACTTGCAAAAACATAGATAAAAATAATCTTTTATTGGATGAAAGAAAAAATTTAAAATTTGATTTAAAATTAGAAAAACCAAAATTAAATTCATCATTATTTGACGAGATGACATCCCTTCAAAATGATATCGCAAGCGCAAAAAGTCGCATTGTTGAAATAAATAAAAATCTCAAGGCTATAGATACTCAAGATGTTTGTTATGCCTGCGGTCAATCAATAGATAATACTCAGGCTATGGAATTATTTAATAAAAATGAGGGTTTGTTGCATGTTGAAACACAGAATGTAGAAAGTTATCAATCACAACTAGCAAAACTTGTAGAAGAAGAAGCTGAGTATAAAAAAGAGTTAGGCGCGTACAATGTTAATCAAAGAGCTGTTGAGCGTTTTGAACAACTAAGTCAGCTGATTGATGAATCACTACCAACAGATTTTCCTGATACAAAAGACATAAGTAGTAAAATTAATTCAATCAGAAAAGATTATGATTTACAAACCAGAGCTGCAAATGATATTATAAATCGCAATAAGACTGTTAGTGCACATAATGCTAAAGTTGACGCTCTGATAGAGCAAAAAACAGATTTTACAAATAGACAAGCTAATGTCAAAGATGCTACATTAATATTATCGGATAAACTAACTAGCTTAAATATTCTAAAGAAAGCATTTAGTACGTCTGGTATAGTAGCTTTCAAACTTGAAAACTTAACAAAAGAACTTGAAGTAACTATAAACAAGTATCTTTCTCTGTTGAGTGACGGACAGTTTCAAGTAAATTTTCATCTTGATAAAGAAAAACTTAACATTGTTGTTGTAAACAATGGCGTTGATACTCCGATTGAAACAGTGTCGGGTGGTGAGTTTAGTCGGATTCAAACTTCTATATTATTAGCAATTAGAAGTTTATTAGCAAAGCTGGGTGGAAGTAGTATTAATCTACTTTTCCTAGATGAGATAACTAGTGTTTTAGATGATGAAGGCAAAGAAAAATTAATTGATGTGTTACAAACTGAAAATGAATTAAATGTTTTCTTAATATCACACGATTTTACACATCCATTGATTGACAAACTATCAATAGTAAAAAAAGATAATATTAGTAACTTTAGTTAATATCAATCCGTTGTTATTAACTACCACATGTGCGCAGGAGGATATATGCATTACGGTAAAAACCCTATCTCTTTTCATTTCAGAAAAGAATTTAAAGAATCATTAAAAAAACAAAAGGTATCATGGGGCTATGGTGGTCTCTCTGAATTTACCTATTACAGAACATACGCAAGAAAAATGCCAAGCGGTAGACTTGAGACATGGGCAGACTGTGTTATCAGAGTGATTGAAGGTATGTTTTCAATAATTAAAACACACTCACTATCATCACACGTTTCTTGGTCCGAGCAAAAAGCTCACAAGCTATCGCAAGAGGCTGCACAAAGAATGTTTGAATTTAAATGGATGCCGCCAGGTCGTGGACTGTGGATGATGGGTACTCCTTTTATTTGGGAAAAAGGTGGAGCTGCCTTAAACAACTGTGCTTTTGTTAGCACAGAAGATATTGATGCTGAATTATCAAAGAGTTTTGGATTCCTAATGGATATGAGTATGTTAGGTGTTGGTGTTGGTTTTGATACAAAAGGTGCTGGCAAAATAGATGTTGTTAAGCCTGAGGGTTCTCCAGAGCTTATTCAAGTAGACGATTCAAGAGAAGGCTGGGTAGAAGCTATCACATGTTTAGTCGATAGTTATTTAGATGAAGGTAGTTTACCTGTTGAGATTGATGTTGCAAATGTTAGACCTTATGGCGCCCCTATCAATGGATTTGGTGGAGTTGCAAGTGGTCCTGAGCCATTAGTTCATGGATTTAATGGTATTAAAGATATACTTGAAAGCAGAGCTGCAAAAAATGACCGATTATTAGCATCCACTGATATTGTTGATATTATGAATATCATTGGTAAAATTGTTGTTGCTGGTAATGTTAGAAGAACCGCAGAGATTGCCTTTGGTGAGCCAGAAGATAATGATTTTATGGAAATGAAAAACTGGGAAACTGCAGGGGTAGAAACTGGTAGTATCGCTCCACCAGAACTAGAAGCTGAAAGTCCAGAAGATTATAAAGCATATAATGAATTTAAAGACAGAGATGTAATTGCTAAAAAATATGCTGATAAGCCGTGGTCATATAAATTTGGTGGTTGGCGTTGGGCGTCAAACAACTCTATCTTTGCTAAGGTAGGTCAGGACTATACTGCAGCGGCAGCTTCTATCGCAAAAAGCGGTGAGCCTGGATTTGCATGGTTAGACAATATGCAAAAGTTTAGTAGAATGAAAGACCCTGCAGACCATAAAGACCACAGAGTTAAAGGTGGAAACCCATGCTTAGAACAGAGTCTTGAGAGTTATGAACTATGTTGTTTAGTAGAAACATTCCCAGCAAAGCATGAAAGTTATTGGGATTATCAAAGAACGCTTAAGTTTGCTTATCTCTATGCAAAAACTGTCACATTGATGGCAACGCATTGGAACGAAACTAATGATGTTATCAAACGTAATAGAAGAATTGGTTGCTCACAAAGTGGCATCCAAGAAGCAATTGAAAAGTTTGGTAGAAGAAAATATCTTGATGAATATTGTGATAGAGCATTTACTTACATCCAATATGCTGACAGAAAATACAGTGAATGGTTAGGTGTTCCACTGTCAAGAAAATCTACTAGTATAAAACCTAGTGGAACTGTGAGTCTTGTAGCAGGTGCGTTACCTGGTATTCATTATGCTGAGAACTGTTCTTACATGAGAACTGTTAGACTAGCTTCTATCTCTCCACTGTTACCTATCCTAAAAGAAGCTGGGTACAAAGTAGAGCCATCAGTGAGTGACCCGACAAGAACTGTAGTTGTATATTTTCCAGTAACTCATACGAAAAATACAATCAGTAAACATGATGTGTCTATTTGGGAACAATTTGCTAATGCAGTTGATTTGCAACACTATTGGGCAGACAATCAAGTGTCTATAACCATAACCTTTAAACAAGACGAAGCTAATCAAATCGCAAGAGCATTAAGTTGTTTTGATAGTAAACTTAAAGGAGTTTCACTACTACCTCTTTCAGAACATGGTTATGCACAAGCACCTTATATCACTGAAGATTGGGATAAGGTAAAAGCATATGAAGACACTCTTAAGCCTCTCAATTTTGATGCATTAAATGAAGAAGGAGAAAACTCTCAAGCAAATAAATTTTGTGATGGAGATAAATGTGAGATATAATTATGTATGAATATAAATGTAAAATAGTAAGAGTTATTGATGGAGATACTATTGATGTAGACATTGATTTAGGTTTTGGTATCTGGATTCATAAGGAAAGAATAAGACTGATGGGTATTGATACACCAGAATCTAGGACAAGAGATGCAGAAGAAAAGAAAGCAGGGCTATATGCAAAAAGTGTTGTTCAAGCTTTTCTACCTGTTGGGTCAATGCAAACATTGAAAACAGTAAATGATAAGACTGGTAAATTTGGCAGAATCTTAGGTGACTTTTATGTTTATGATGGAGAAGAGGATAGACAAGTTTTACTTGCAGAATATATGATTAAGCACTATGTTGGTGTTGAATATGATGGAAAAAGTAAAGAAGAGATTTATGCTCTACACATTAGAAACAGAAATTACTTAATAGCAGAAGGACTTATAGAAGCCTAAAATGGCTAACAAAAGTAAAATCAAGGGGAGCGTTTATGAGGCTAAAATTGCTAAATATCTCTCTAACGAATTAAAAAAAGATTTTAAGAGAGTTCCCTTATCAGGTTCAATTGAATATTTAAAAGGTGATATATGGCTGCCAACAGATACTGCTGGATGGCCTTATACACTTGAATGTAAGCATTATAAAGATATTCAATGGAATAACTTATTAACATCACGAACTACCGACATGCTTTCGTTCTGGAGGCAAACAGTGCGTGAAGCTGAGACAATGCAGAAAAAACCTTTACTTATATTTAGATGGAATAGGTCAAAAGACTTTGCTGCTTTTGATGATGATTTAGAGGTTCCTCACTATGTTGAAGTAAAATCTTTTGGTTTACGTTTTAAAGTTACAAAATTAGATACATGGATTGAGGCATACAAAGCAACTATATCCTTGCCCAAATCATAATCTTTTGTTATTATATATATAACAGGAGAAAAACATGACATTTATGACTAAATCTTGGAATGATTTGGAAGACCTACAAACACCAGATTATTCCGAATACAACAACCTATTAATTATTGACGGCAACAATCTTTCATATCGTTGGTTACAAAGACCAAACCACGGTGATTTCAAACACGATTTTGTAAGAACAATCCAAAGTTTAGCAAAAAGCTATGAAGCAGGCAAAACAATTGTATGTTTTGACTTTGGAAAAAGCTACTTTAGAAAAGAACTTTACGATGAATATAAACAAAATCGTAAGAAAGCTGAAGTTAGTGATGAAGATAAACAACGCTTTGAGGACTTTTTTAGTGTTCTTAACGACTTACCTGAGTATTTAGATGATACTGTGTTAAAGTTTAGAGGTGTTGAGGCAGATGATATTATTACTTATCTGGCCATACACGAATCTAAAAAATATCATCATACTTGGATAGTTTCTTCAGACCGTGACTTATATCAATTGATGAGAAGTGATATAAGTATCTTTAATATGTTTAGTAGAAAAGAAATAACTATTGAAACATTAATTGAAGATTTTAAACTATCACCTGAACTTTATCTGTTATCAAGAATTATTGAAGGAGATAAAGGCGATAATATTTATGGTGTTGAAGGCATTGGACCTAAGAGAGCACAAGCGCTTGCCTTAGAATACAAAACTCTTGATGCACTATTATCTGCATTTCCTATTCCTGGAAAAGCAAAATATATACAAAACCTTAACCAGTCTAGAGATATACTCTTACGTAATTCAGACCTAATTGATTTAAAAAAGAACTATATGATTGCCTTAGAAAAAGGCAAAGAAGATGATGTAGTTGAAAAACTACTAAATAAACTCACTTAGTTTTTCTGCGTCTTCGACGGGAAGAAGTTTTTAGCTTCTTCCTTCGTCTTGGACCACGTTGAAAAACCTCAGGAGTAATTGTCATTTAGTAGTTTTAACAACTTGTAAGTTTGGGTCTTTAGTGACTTTAATCTGCTCACGAGAAAATGCATCACCAGCTTTGTAATAAGCAAGTGTTCTTTCCTTAACAGCAGGGTCATATTCTTCTACTAAGCCATAACGGTTATCGCCTAGCATAACAATTTTTCCTTCACCCAACCCTTTTCCGAAAGAATCTCTAGCCATTATAGTGAATCCTTTTTAAGATTCGGACCTAGACTCTTAATATTTTCAGAAGCTACAGTAACTTGACCTGGACCAATTGAACCAGCTGCAGGCCCACCACTAACAGAGTTAGAAGGTGATGCTTTGTTATATGAATAGTCAGCTGTAACTGGACCTTCATCAGCATTTCCTGGACTAGTCTTCATTGGTGGCACTACGTTTTTACCCATAGAACCATTAGCTCTAGTATCATTTGAGCCTTCAAATGTGGCTCTAGTTACTCCGCCTCCAGCAGTTCCGTCATAATTACGAACATCTTTGATGTATTTGTAATCTTCAGCACTGCCTCCGACTTGTTTTTTAATCATTGCCATGATTATTCTCCTTATATATTAACTAATTAATGCTTGTATTGTTTCAGTGTTGTTACCAGTGTTTGAACCACCTGAGTGACTAGCAAGCACCTTAACATGTAGTAATGGAGCACCTGAACCATTGTGTGTAAAGTATGCATTTGATGATGCATTCATTTTACTGTACTCAATGTGAACATTTGCATTTGACTTAATTGCTTGGTCAACGCCGTTCCACTCACACATTCTTGCGTGTATTGCTTGTCCGTTTACATGAGCAGCTTGTGTCGCAAGAGCAGTATCAACTAGTACTCCATGCTCACAGTTTGATAGTTTAACTGCCTTCATGTAAATATGACCAGCGTTTGCAATACCAAGTTTATGGACACATGTTTTGTTTCCAGTTGAACTTGCATTTTCACCTTTAATTGTTAGGTTTTCAAAATGAAATGTTCCAGCTGAATTTGCAGCAATATTGACTGGTCCGTGAATGATAACATCCTGTTTAGGACCGATACCCATAAATGTAGTATCTATTAGTTTTTTAGAACCATCTCCTGAAAATGGAGATACGTACTCACCTGGATAAATCATGATTGTTGAGTTACCTCTTGAATATACCTCATCAGGTACTTCGAAAAGATTTGAGTAACTCGAATTGTGGGCTTTACCCACGTAATAGACTTGTTTTTCTGACATTAGAATTTACTCCCTTATTTTTTCTTTTTTTTCTTACTTTTAAGAATTGCTTTTTGCAAGGCAGGAGGTAATTTCTTCTGCTTTGCGGTTAGTCCGTTAGAAGAACCACCGTTCATTTTTGAACC
>Ga0181406_1000788_pt1 | contig 11814 bp, 18 predicted proteins | sample 29SPOviralmetaG_FD_130135 | JGI IMG/M metagenome (GOLD analysis project Ga0181406, IMG submission 130135) | Marine viral communities from the oligotrophic San Pedro Time Series (SPOT) site, San Pedro Channel, CA, USA - 29 SPOT_SRF_2011-12-20 | ecosystem: Environmental > Aquatic > Marine > Strait... | reverse complement strand
TCACGACCACTGACCCTGGACATGATCACAGATCCCAACAAATGATAAACCAAAGGCTGTTCGACCACTACGGCATAGACACCACCAAGGACCTCAAGATCACGCCACGATGTGTGCGTCCGTGGGACACGGTGCTGATAGACAAGCAGGGGTCATGCTACGCCTGTGAGTGCACCGCATGGTTGCCACAGAGCATAGGCAATCTGCAGGTCAGGAGCCTCGCGGAGATCATAGGGTCTGACACACACCGACACCTGCAAGACAGCATCAGTGACGGCACATATCGATACTGCAACCAAAGGCAGTGCACCTACTTCCGTGACAGCGACTGGCCCACGCACACCACCAACAACATACAGAATCTGCGATTGGCCATAGATGACAGTTGCAACCTAAGGTGTCCCAGTTGCAGGACAGGCCTTGTATTCCACAAGACGGGCAACAAGTTCCGCCTGGGCATCAGACTGTCAGACCGCATCAACGAGTGGTTACGATCTGTACAGCATGACATCACTATCCACATCGGATCAGATGGTGACCCTTTCGCATCACACGTTTACAGGCACTTCATGGAGCAGACACCACGCAAGGACAACATAAGGTACAGCATACTGACCAACGGACTAATGTTCAAGGAGTTCCATGACAAGATCCCGCACATCATGAACGGACTCACCACGCTGGGCATCAGCATAGACGGTGCCACTGCTGACACCTATGAGAAGTTGAGATTGGGAGGCAAGTGGGACAAACTGATAGAATCATTGGAGTCGGTGACTGAGGCCAAGAGACGGCATGGATTCGGACTACACTGGCACATGGTGGTGCAACAGGACAACTGGCAAGAGATGCCTGCGATGTTGGCACTGGCCTACAAGCATGAAGTGGATCGCGTGTTCTTCAACAGAATACAGGACTGGAACACAGGCCTGGACTTCGAAAAACAAAAGTTCCATGACTTAGATGAATTCAAAGAACTCAGGCACATAGTGACCAGAGATCCCATCTCCAGCACTTTTGGACTATTTTAATTTGTTACGGAAGTGGTCAATGAACAGTTGGGCAAATCGTTTGTGGTGCTCAACACCGTAGTGCTTGCCATCAGCGGCCAGACTAGGTTCATTGTACTGCTCACGCTGTTTGAACTTGTCCCAGTATGGCCAGCAATTTTTAATCGTGTATCCTTCTAGGACATTGGGGCCTTTGATGTGCTCGTGATAGGACTCCTGAGCGAAGCAATGAAAAGTTTTGCACTGGTTCTTCTCCGCAAACTTCTCCACAAAGAAAACATTCTTCAAGAAGTTATTTCTGTCAGTGTTTTGGTTTTCATTTTTTAGCTCTTGGTCATAACTCATCTGACTCTCAGCGTAACTATGCAACTTCTCTCTGCGGCTCCAGAACGGCCAACACACTATAATTATTTTTGGATACAATACTTTTTCGGCGCCGTGCAATATTCTCACAACCTTGTCGGCACTTGCTCCTGGCTGGCCCAGATTCCAATACCTCAATCTTTCTGTGTAGTGTTGTGATAGGAAGTGGACCCAGTGTTCGTTGTCTGCCAGGCCCTCGCCGAACGTGTGACTGCAACCGAGGATCACAACATTCTTCTTGCCATCGGGCAAAGGAGTCCATTCCTGACACCTGTATCCGTGGGAGTTAAGTTTGTAATCCTTGAGTGGTGAACTCTCCAACGCTACACTTTTTGGAAGTTCATTATCCGTGTAATATCCATACTTCATCACGTGCTACCCTTTGCCAGATTCAGCCTCTGGTTGAGCCTGTGTACTATGTACAGTTCCATGAAGCCCATCCTTTTCTTGTTACCAAAAATATGTGGATACTTCAACCTACCCATCATGAGATACTTCTCGTCTGCGTACAGATCCAGTCTGCCTTTGTGTTTGGGATATCTGAAGTCCAGTGCCTGGTGCTTCCAGAGATACTTGACAAGTTTGGATTCATCCAACAGCATCGTCTCCGCCAGTGCGGGCGGAATGTTTTCTTTGAACTGCCTTAGTTTGATCGAATAAAATTTCTTCACACAAGTAATTATGTGCTGTTTGGTGTGCCCGGAAGGATTCGAACCTCCGACCCCAAGTTTAGGAAACTCGTATTCTATCCAACTGAACTACGGGCACATTAAGTGGCGGTCCCTAGGGGAGTCGAACCCCTCTTTCGAGGATGAAAACCACGTGTCCTAACCGATAGACGAAGGGACCTTAAAGTTTAGTTTGGCCAAAGTTTTATGTTTATAATTTTCCGGCTCGTCACTAAACTGTATAACATTTCCAATTACAAACTCCAGAGGCAATTCGTTAGGACGTTTGCCATGACCTTTACACCAACTGATAAATTCATCTGTCTGGTAAAGTTCCTTCAGTTTGTTATTTGTGTCAATAAAAAATCCTCCGAACGATCCTTGTCTACCTGTGCAGTCTTTTGCATTTGGGTCATCGTTCTCCTCGAATGATTGCAGTACACACTTGCCTAGTATTGACCTATCTAGCCTCACGGTGTACTTGTAGTCATAATCAAAAAATTTATAATTTTCTTGCTCTTGCTCTGCTAGGTCCATCCAACAGTCCATTGGTATAGGGTAGTCATCCACGTGGAACCAAAGATCGCTGACGTATGTTTGATTCTTTCTTGGGGTGAACTCTTCTAGTTCATGCACACAATAGTTAATTTTGGAAACCAATTTGAATAGTTCTGAATCTGTGTCGACAGCAGATGCACTGTCGGTGTAGTACCTGTGTAGTCTGTTTAACAGATTTTGATCGTGTGTATAATGGGCCGGCACATCAAACCCTATGGGTCTTGTGTGTTTTAGTTCTGCTACCGTGTCTAATAGTATTTTGTAGACCTCTGTGCTTTTATCGTCTTTAATGTCTTCGGTGCCAATTGCCGAATGTCCTTTGTTGAGGCTAAACTTGTATTTGTTTGATATCCTTTGTACATGCTTGGCCCACATGGCCGCAGACTCGTGTAGTCGTACTTTTATGTTGTGTCCGTCAGTAAAATCAATAGTAAGTTCCATATGTTCCCAAACCAACCAAACTGCTGAGACCATTGACATTTTTGGTGTAAATGGTAATATTGGCAAATTTGGTTATTGTGGTGCCGCTTCACGGATTCGAACCGCGGACCTACTGATTACAAATCAGTTGCTCTACCAACTGAGCTAAAGCGGCGTCACAGTAATTATATTACACGATAAACCTGTTCTAGTCTACCTTTTAAACGCACACAGAAGCACGTACACGCATGGTAAAGGCCATCCAGGATAACTTATACATCCGTGTATTTTACCATTATATACTATGTTATAAATGCATGTCTGGTATGTTGACAATGCATAAATAAAAGTTTATACTTTACAAAAGGAGCAACTGTTATGAGAGATGTTAATTCAATACTTGCATACGCAAAGCAGATGCAGAAAAAAGCCAAGGAGGCTTTGCTGAGAAAAACTATGCGTAAGGAAGTTAACGTTGGTGCAAACGGAACACAGGACTATGTGATCAAAAACGGATCCAATGCTGGCACTGTAGCACAAAAAAATAAATTTCAGTAAACATTACCAAGCACAACCATGGGTTAAATATTGCTATGGAAATATTCAACGGCAAAGAATTTACACTGCTTTTAATAATTGTATTGATATGTCTGGGATTATCTGCTTGTGCGATAAAGGGAGTTCCCCACAACAATCCTAAACTGCCTGAACAACTTGACCTACCTAGAGAGTCTACAGAACCAAAGACACAAACACTGACCGACTCAATTAGTAAAATGGAAGGGGTGGCCAACGCCCTGGCCTGTATGTTCGCTCCCAACACCTGTGATACTGTAAAGCAGGAGAGAGAAATGGATCGTTAGAATCCGTCCGGGATCAGTTCCTGCTGAGTATAGGCAATCAATGAATCTATATCTATAAACCATGCAAACTTACTTTTGTTAGTGTATGGGCCAAACCCATCTTTGATTGTTTCTGGAAAAATTTCTTGAAACTTCTTAAGACTATTGCAGTAGTGAGACATGGTTGTAAATTTTTGTTGTTCTATCAATCTGGTATGTCGTATCTCCATCTTTTTACTCTTGCTTAGTTTGACATCCGGTCTGGGTATCTTTCTTCTACCTAAAAATTGATTTTGATCGTTGTCCCACATATAAAAAAATTGTAGGCCGTCTGCTACCTTATTGCTTTCAACAAGCCAGTCTCTGTAGAGCCTTGCGTCCTTGACGAGACTCATTACGTTGTTGGCATCTAACCAAAAGTAAATTAGTGTTGGTATCTCATAATGAGTGCCTAGATTTTGATCTAATGCAACCACATACCACTTGTCCTTGTGTCTCACGAGCTGTGGTTTGTCAACACCCTTTATATAACACGCATCTGGATCTGTCTCAATCACATTACCTATCCCTATATTAGTTGCCACAGGAGGCATGGTGTCAGCGTATGGTCTATCAAATAATGCCCAGTCGTCCATCCATCTTTGATTAATTTGTTCGTATGAATATTGTATCACAGTTTGCTTTTTGACATGACTTCTATATTTTTCTAACAGTGGATTGACATTGAGAAGTATCTCTTTGGTTATCTCTGGTTCTATATCTATTCCGATGTTTACTATTGTCTCATCTATTGTAAGGCCGTTTTCTACAAAGTCGTAAAATATTTGTGTGCTATCATAACCACCACTGAATAGTAAATTAACCTTCTTGTAGGTTTGTTTGAGAGTCTTTATGAATTCTAAATTATAATTTCTATTTGGGTCAAAGCTCTGCGTAGAGAGACTTTGTTTTATAATAGGCAATTGCCTATCCACGTACTCTACCCAACAGTTATTTTCTTTTTCATACCAACGTGCTAAATTTACATTGTTAAATTTGTATCCGTCGGCCTGCCAAAAGAACTTGCGTTGGTTCTTTTCGACCTCTGCTGTAGATTGCTCTGCTAATTGTTCTAACTTTTCATTCACTTAGAAACCAATCAAGGTCAGTATGTGTCTGTCTTTGCTACTTGCGTTTGCTGTTGCATGGGGCATGTACCAAGGCCACTGCATAACATCTCCTGCTTTCCAATGTAAGCATTTACGGCCGACCATAAACATTTGTCCGATCTGTTGATCCTGCATGAACCAAACAAAACGCTTCATGTTTTTTATCAGCAATGTTTTTGATTTGTCCGGATAGTCTCGGAACAGACTCCTGTTGTAATCGACATGATAAGATATCATTGTGCCGGGTTCTTGGATGTGTAAGTTAAGGACAAGTTCCTCACAACCAAATTGTTTCTTAACCATTCTAGTGGTCTCGCCTTGCCTGTCCAGTTCTTGTATCAACATCCTGGAGTCGCCGAATGGGATCACTTTCCTGTCGTATCCACCGTTGTTTCGTGCAAAAAATTCTTTCTTTGGATCTAGTTTACTTTTATCAACTTCCAATTCGGGCGGTGCTATGTTATCGACCAACCAAAAATCTTCGTTGGTGTTCTGTTTGTGTTCTTCAAAACATCCATGGCAAACTGTGTCTAGTTCCTCGTTAACCATGACGTCATGGAAATATCTGTTGTTGTATTCTTCTATCAAGCTCATTTTGATTCTCCTCGTTTACTTTACTCTTAACAGGACACCACCTTGCGATGGTGTCCGTGGTGTTTTATAAACAACTGTTAGTTGTTCGCTCCCCATGCCTTAGCATTGTTCCAGAAGTCATTGATGCCAACGCCTTGGGCATCTAAAACATATCCTGGAGTGTACTTGGACACAGTCATGAAGTCTTTTACTTTTCCGTCTACCTTCATCAGGTCATGTAATATAGCTCTTACAGATTCCTTTTGGTCTGCAGGAATGTTTATTCCATGTGCATACGAAAATTCACCTATTGTTGCTAGATTCCATTCTGGAAATAGATCGGAAAATTTGTCTTTGCCTTGGACGTCGCCACTCACTGCAAAACAGTCAACGTCGGGATTTGATATTTCCCTCTTTGTGTAACCTGTGAATAAAAGATCCGTATCACCTGCTAAAAGGCCTTTCAACTGGCTTCCTGAACCTTTGTATTTTACTTCCACGAAGTCCACACCAAACTGTTTCTCAAGTCCGTCGAACATACCGTTAGGCCATGAAGACCCTGCGGCTATGGTCACCCTTTCCTTGTTTTTAAGAAACGTTTCCAATGATTTGAAATTGTTTTTTTCTAATGTGCAAAGAGCTTGACTTCTGAAAAAGAAAGTAGTCAAGAACGTCTCTTCTGTGGGTGTTATCACACAGTCACCTCTGGCGTCAGAGGCGTAAGCAGAGCCGCTGTATAAAAAGAAAGCCGGTCTTGTGTCTTTCTTGCTGTAGGCAGTTGTGTTAACGCAACCTCCTGTGTGTACGATTTCACTGTCGTACCCTTGCTGGGTAAGTAATTCCTGCATCATTACTCCCATCTTCATTGAGTTACCTGTCTTAGATCCGTTTACCACAACGTCTAACACTGGTTTAGCCGCAGAAGAAACGACCATTGATGATAGTGCTATCATGAATGCACCAATCATTGTTATTGTTTTTCTCATATTTTCTCCTGTAAGTTATGAGTGTTTATTAAACCCCTATTCACCCAAAATGAATTTGATAAAAGGCCACAGTCGAGCTCATTATCTTTTCACTTAATAAAAAAGCCACAAGTAAAACAAGTGGTTCTGTGTGTCTAAGGAGATAGCCAAGCGGTAACAAGGCCACCATCACCGAGATGAAATACCATTCATCCATCTCAATTGATCCTGTGTAATATACTAACACAACCAGTATGGTCAGTGTCAAGTAAAAAATATGGTTCATCTTGATCCTTGTGAGGATGTTCACGTACCTCACTGCGGGCCAACTCAGTATAAGTGCCATAACGTTTGTTATGACAAACCCGATTACCAACATGTGGAATAGATCTGTTTCTATTGTTGTAGTAAAGTTCACAACATGTCTGTTTGCTTCTGCAAATCCTAGTATGAGAGCTTCACTGGATGCTGTGGGTATGCCCAACAACAGCAGAGGAAGTATGCCTGTAAAGATAGCACTGTTGTTTGCCGTCTCGGCCGCAACCAGAGACTTGATGTCGCCGTCCTTACGGAAAGTTTTTTTGCGACGTCCAAGACGCTGTTCGTACACGTAACTCATTGTGCTACCTAAGATTGTACCCATGTGTGGAATGAAACCTAGTATGCAACCCCAAGAGCCTCCCCTAAGGGCTGACTTTATGTTTTTCCAAAATTCCCTGACATGGTCTCCCAATGGATTGTTGTCAACATAATTTTTTTGTAGGTCAAAGTTTTTAAATTGTTCTCTGGAGTTGAGCAACAGCGGAAATGCATACAGGCTGACAATGACAGGGAACAGCGGAAGGCCTCCTAGCAGTTTGGGGAATGTATCATAGGGAATCACCTGTGGTAGGAATACAAACCAAGGTATGTCGTTGTGTCCTACCAGGGCCAGGAATATGCCCATGCCAAACAGCATAAAGTTGATGCGTATGCTTTTGCCAAACATGAATATCACACTGAGAGTTGCAAGTACCAGCACAGATAGTTTGACACCCATACTGCTGTAGGTCTTTATCAGTTCCAGTGCCCAGGGCAAGATCAGATACACTGCACCCACAGTCATGAACGACCCGAGCACACTGCCCATGGCCGCGTTTGATATTGCAAAGTTGCCCACACCTCGCATGAATAATTTCTTTCCTTCTGCCACTGCAGGCATGCTGGATGACTCACCCGGAACCCCAAACACCGTGGCCACGATAGAGCCACTGAACTGTGAAACAGAAATCAAAGCAACATAGAACAGAAGCATGTTGAGTAGACTTTCGTTCAGGATAAGCGGATATGATATCAGTAACATGATAGTGTTGCCCACTCCCGGTATAAGGCCTGCGATGTAGCCGAGAAGAGTCCCTGATATTATGTAGGGCAAGTGTTCGTAGATTGAAAAGTCCATCACGTCAAACATTCTTTATTATAACACGTTTTAATTAAAAAATGCTAGTGTGGAATCACACGTAGATGCCGGCGCTGTGGATTGTATTAATCTACTAAAGGCAAGCAATGCCGGGCGTCAGTTTCACCATCACGTCACTAAGAGTGGCGTCGCACGTGTACTTATATTTCTGGTAACAGTAATCAGGTAAATACTGGTACCTTAAGGAGGACGTTTAATGAAAAAAATTATAAACGAAGTTAAGAAAAACAAAAAAGCAATGATTGGTGTTGCTGTAATCGTGGTGGTATTCGCATGGATACTATTGTCAGGTGACACAACTCCAGTTGACGCACAGTAATAACAGGGAGATCTATCATGGATTGGTTTACATCAAGATCTAAAGAAAGGACTTCATGGGACGGCGCAGTGTTGATCGCATGTGGTTTAGTGATACTACTAGCAGGACCTTTGGCCAAAATAGCGGCCTGGGGTGCTATTGGTTATGGTGCTTGGACACTATGGAAAAAAGAAAAGTAATATGAAGTGGATATCTAGCATATACTATAAGATAAAAGGAAAGTTCCAAAGACTTTTTAGGAAATAACATGACAGGGGGCTTACAATGTTCAGAAAACTCAGAGGATGGTTCGAGGCGTACAAGCAAAAATTATTTGAATCATATGAACCACCTAAGCCCACTGTGTACAAGATAGGCAACAAGAAGTACGTCAGAACCAAACGCATAAGAACAACGTCTAAGAACTGGAGAAATAGTAAATAGTAAGTAATGAAAAACTTAATTGCAATCGTAGAAGCAGGTGAAAAAGGTTGTCCACTGGCAACACAAGATTTAGAACTTAATACTAAGAATCGTAATGACGCCATACAAGCAGAACACATTCAGTATGGTCCATTGAATGTAAAAGTTCCAGGTGACTATTTTGAAAAGATTGCAAAGTTTTGGAAAACAAGTGTAGACGCCGCAGAAAAAACTTTATGTAATAGTTGTGCCGCTTTTGATATTAGTCCAGGTATGCTTCAATGTATGCCAGGTGAACTAGAAGATGAAGATGGATATTTAGGTTATTGCTGGATGCACAAATTTAAATGTCATAGTGCTAGGGCTTGTAGAACATGGGCCGGTGGTGGGCCAATACATACAGATAAAGTAAGTAAAAGTTGGGATAAAGAATAAGGCCCTTACCTCAAATAAAACAGTTTGTAAATTTTGTAAAGATCAACTACTTGGAGTGTGGCGGTAGTTTCTTCTCGACCCACCATATGTGCTTCTGGGTGATGGGGTCGAACTTACGCATTCGCAGTTTCTGATTCTGCTTCTCGCCCTTGCCGGGTTTCATGGCATAGTAATAGTAGCCGTGATCCTTCATCTTGGAGTCCTCGGGTACCAGTCTGACTTTTACGTATGGTTTCTTTGATTTTGGCTTCTTTGCCGGCATACTGTTAATTATTCGAAATCTGATCTTACTATGTGTTTTCTCAGTGCCCTGACGAGCTCTTCTATCTTGTCGATGCACCCGATAAGGTCTCTGTCGGTGATGTACTTCTGTTGTTCACGCAACTTGTCATACTCCTTGAGTGTGATTGTCACTGTGCTCCTGTTCATGCCTTCGTTCTCGTATGATAGGTCCTCTGATCTGTCGTCTGTCATGTTACTCCTGGTTGTCCTGTTCTCTGCTGGTTACTATCTTGTCAACGAGCCCGTACGCCACTGCCTCCTCGGCATTCATGAACTTGTCACGCTCCATGTCCGCTTTGAGCTTGTCCAGTGGTTGTCCTGTCGTCTTCTCGTAGATCTCTGTCAGTTCCTTCTTCCAACGTAGCAGTTCGTTTGCCCTGATCTCAACATCAGTGGCCTGTCCCGAAGCACCGCCCAGTGGTTGGTGTATCATGTGTCGTGCGTGTGGCAACATCATCCGCTTGCCTTTGGTGCCCGCACTTGCTAGGAGTGAGCCCATGGAACAAGCCTGGCCCACCACTATTGTCTGTATGTCTGATCTCACATACTGCATGGTGTCGTATATCGCCATGCCTGCCGTTACCAGTCCGCCCGGCGAATTGATATAGAGTGTTATATCCTTCTGGGCATCTTGTGATTCCAAGAATAACAGTTGGGCACACAGCACTGAAGCGGTGTGTTCCTCTATCGGTCCTTCCAACATAATGATTCTGTCCTTGAGAAGCCTACTGAAAATGTCGTAACTCCTCTCGCCCTTGGACGTCTGTTCTATTACTATTGGTGTAAGTGGCATATGCAGTTATAATACACTATAACCGTGCATAGGTCAACCTGGATTATGTGCTGTTAGAACTACCTGATGTAGGCGGTGCAACTGAATCTGTTGTAGGTGCTGTACGCAGTGTGCATCTCGTACCATCTGTAGAACTTCATCATATCACGTGCCTCTCTGCGAACTCCATCAGACCTGCACCGGCACAACGTACTGCTTGCCGTCCACTTCTATGGTTGTGGTGATCGCCCAGTCGTGCTTACGGGGGTCCTGGGGAGGTTGGCCGTCCGCCGTCTGGTTGCTTGTTCTCTTCTTCTTCTTCTTGGTTGGCCTGCTCAGCCAGTCGTGTTCTTGGTCTGTGTAGATCATGTGTCTGGATTGTTCCTTTGTTTTACACTATTTTATCATCGCGGCGGGCAAAAGCACACTGTTAACGGTGCATGACACCCATGTGCAATGGCGTGGGGTCCAGTCCAGTCTCCCTTCCTCAGACCCCGCAGTTGCCACGCATCGACGCAACATGATTATAGCAGGATCAATATCCCAGTGCGACCAGTATGAATCCAGTTATCAACAGGTACCACTGCCAGTGATCACGCACATACCGGTGTGTGGCGGGATTGAAAATCCGCTGTGCAAAAATTTTTGATCTGAGGTACAGCCGGTGTGGATCAATCTGCCCTGCCCTGATGCCACTGATCGTGCCCATGACTATGCCGGGAACAACAACCATGCACAGCACTATCACAATGACCTTGATCATAGCAGTGTGCCGTTGATGGTGCCCAGTGCAAGTGCGATCAACACAGCACTGATGAATATGCCAGTGAGTATGTACAACAGGTCCATACAAATATGTATGTGCTTAATGCTGTTCTTTATCTAATCGTATTAACTGGTCTATGGTGTGCTGTATCTGTGATCTGATGTGCTGGATCTCCTCGTACACAATGAGACGTTGATCGTCCGTGACGTACTCCAACTGATGGAGCAACTCCCACATGTTCATGTACAGCATCTGCAACTGCTCCCGGAGTTCGAACACAGCGAACGTGTTCAAGTGGAATGCATGTGCCACAGTGGTGAGTATGCAGTATGTGATCAATACACGGATGAGCATAAGGTTATTTAACGGTCAAGCGACACGGTTCCGGACCTGGGTATGCAGGCCTTTTCTGACCTTGTGCATTTTTCCTATACCCCGGGTATTTTATCATTGCCATACCAGTTTTACCACCATGCTCATAATGTGCTATGCGACCACGACCAATCTGAAAAACTTTTTCTTTTCGACACCGACCGTCATGGTGTGGGCCACTCCTGATGGTGTGCCACCATTCTATGCTGTGTATACCCTTTACCATACTGCCATGCCAGCAACCACGCTACCTGCTACACTCACATCAATGCCCTGTCCTAGTCCGCGGTGGTAATGATTGGTAAAGGTCACCGACGGCAGGGCTCGAGCCAGATCCGGAAGGTGGTAACAGTTGGTAGACCAAACCTAAAACACCTAGGGGTTTCGCGCCGCGAGCAAGGATTCCGGTAACGATTGGTATGCATCCGCACATGTCAAACGCATGGTTCTTTTGGTATGG
>Ga0181406_1000785_pt1 | contig 11856 bp, 6 predicted proteins | sample 29SPOviralmetaG_FD_130135 | JGI IMG/M metagenome (GOLD analysis project Ga0181406, IMG submission 130135) | Marine viral communities from the oligotrophic San Pedro Time Series (SPOT) site, San Pedro Channel, CA, USA - 29 SPOT_SRF_2011-12-20 | ecosystem: Environmental > Aquatic > Marine > Strait... | reverse complement strand
TTACAAAGATTCAAGTAATAATTTATATGAAGGGAATTTAATGAAGTGGGATTCTTTTATAGATAGAAAGAATTCCACTATCATTCCTCCTGTAATAAATACATCCACAAACGAATACAAACCAATAGCTACCATATATGATGGTCAAATAGAGGTTGCTCCAAGACCTAGTAGTGGTTCACACAACTTTGTACTTTTATATTTCAGAAAACCTACCACTGGTGTTTTTAATTTTACAACATCAAATGGTAACATTACTTATGCTTCTTCAGGAAGCACAAATTTAGATTGGGATGAGAGGTCTTTTTCTGATATAGCCAATAGAGCCTTAACTTATTTAGGATTCCCAATAAAGGATAGTCAAACTATTCAATTAGAATCTGTTGTAGACACAAATCAATTAAGAGATGGCAACAACTAAAAAAAAATAGCTGAACAAATACAAAGAAATTATGCTCGATTTAAGGATAGAGATAATATACAAGGAACAAATGAATCTATAGATAATAGAGAATTATATTTATTAATTGAGCAGGCTTTAAATAAATTATTAAAAGCTCAAACTTTTGAAAGATTTACTGATGGATACATCGATATTCCAAGATGTAATGTTGTTTCTTTTAGTCCTATATCAGTATCAGCAGATGCCTCAAATAATAGGGCATATGTAGACCTTACAGCAATTCCTTTAAGTCTTCCTATGGATATGGGTGTTTGGAGTGTAACTCCTGTAGGAAATCCTCATTCTCCTTATATACCTATATCATCACAAGATTGGTCTGTGATGGGGGTTGGTTATAATAGTGGAACACAAAGTGCAGGTATAAACACATCTTATTTAGAACAGCAAACTGGATATTACATAGAGGGAAAAAGAATTTATTTTACCAAAAACATAACAACATCAGCAAACGGTTCTATATCGCAGGTTAGTGTTTTATTATTAGTTGCTGATTTATCACAGCTTTCTGATTCAGATTTACTTCCTGTAAGTCCTGAAATAGAATTAAATGTTATTGAGGAAGTATTAAGTCAAATTAGTAATGGGAGGATATCACAAGTTGAATTAAACGCAAAGCATGAAAACGACAACTCTTGACCATATAGTTAGAAATACGTTGATGGATATGCAATATCCCATGCATTATTATGTAAGATTTTTACATTATGCGATACAATGCTTAGAAGAAATAAATTATGATATTCCTTTAGGCTCTACTGGTTCATTAGGAGCTAATTCAACTGATGCTACTTCTAGTAATGTAAAATCAATAGAATTAGATGTAACTTCTTATAAAAGAGCAATAATTCCTTCAGATTGTGTGGATGTTGTAGATGTTATGGCAAAGTATGGTGAGCACGTTTTGCCTTTAAGAAAAGACCCAGAACTTAATTTAATTCAAAATACAGATTCAAGTGGAAATAAAATACCTCATCCTGACGCTACTACTTCTAGTGATGATTTAGAGTTTATATATTCTCACACATCTCATTATGGTTCAATTAATGAGTTTGGTGAGCACGTCGGAAGACAATATGGTTTAGCTCCAGACCAATCTCAATCATATAATGTAGACATTCATCAAGGTGAAATAGTTTTTAATAATAATGTAGATGTTACTAAAGTAACTTTAGTTTACATAAGTAATGGTGTTACTGTTTCTAATGCAAATATTGTACATCCTTATGCTCAAGATACAATTAAAAAATACATAATTTTTCAGAAGTTTTATCACACAAATTCTGCTTTTAATAAAGTTGGGTTAGCAAAGCAAGATTTTATTAACGCAAAAAGAAAGCTTAAATCAAGATTAAATGCATTGACATACGCAGATATTATAGCATCATTTAGGAGAGGTCTTCATGGTTCACTTAAAAATTAACAACGTATGCCAAAAAACAATTTTATATCTAGCGGTGGTCTAAATAAAGATGCAGACAAATATTATTTCCCAAAAGGAGATTATTTAGATGCTAAAAATATAGTAGTAGAAACTGGTAAAGACGGAGGAGCTGGTTCTACAAAAACCATGAATTCAGTATCTACTATAGGAATAGATTTATCCTCTGGCTTAACAAACCCAATAGTAAAAGCATCTGTAAAAGATAAAGAAGATAATATTTATGTTTTAGTTAAAGGAAACACTAAAGCTAAAATTTATAAAATTATAGCAAATACAGCTACTCTTTTAATTACATATACCCATTCAGTGACCACTGATTTTGACCCAGATATTAAAATTATAGGAGACGTATTACTATGGAACTATAGAGAAAGTGGTGTTCCGTTAAGTTGGTATACAGAAAGGTCGGCGGCGACTATTACTGATATTACAGATTTAACACTTATAAAAAAACCGCCTGCTTTTATTTTACCAGTAAGTATAGAGAGTACAGGAGAGTCTCCATCAGATTTGAGTATAAATAATTCTTCATTTAGCGAAGGTGCAACAGCAGGAACAACAATAGGAACAATAACTGTTACAGATTCTACTGTTGGGGATACAGCAACTTTTAGTATTATGAATGCCGTTGATGCTAGTAATAATGATGCTTCTTCAAGATTTGTTTTAGCGGCAGATAATATTAATGATGCAGTTTGCACACTTCAGACGGTGGGTACATTTAATTATAACAATACAGATGATAGAAGTTTTATAATAAATATAAAAGTTGAAGATGGAACTGGATTAAGTTATACAGAGTCTTTTAATCTCACACTAACTAATGTTGCACCTACAGCAATATTAAGTTTTACTCAAGCAATGAACGAAAATGTAGTAGCAGGAACAACCATAGGAAATTTATCTTCTAAAAATGGTTCTGCAGATTTAACATCTACAGGTCTTACTTGGGCTATAACTGGTGGAAATACAGATAACGATATTGCAATAACATCTTCAGGAACTTTAAGTTTTGCTAATTCACCTGACTACGAAAGAACACAGTCTTATAACTTAAATGTATCAGTAACAGATGTTGGAGGTTTGACTACTACAGGAACAGCTACCGTTAATATAAATAATATTAATGAGCCTCCTGTATCTAGTAATCTGAGTTTATCTATCACAAGTGGGCATACTGTTTCGGGGAATCTTAGTGCAACTGACCCAGAAAGTGATGCAGTTCAATATGAAATTGTATCAAATCCATCTAATGGTTCAGTATCTTTAGATAATGCTAGTACGGGAGCATTTACTTATACTTCAGCTGGGGGTGTAAATCAATCAACATTTACATATAAAGCTAAAGACCCATCTGGTTCTAATACATATAGTAACACGGCAACTGTAACTATTTCTGTTCCTAGTTTATCTGTGAGTATTACTGAAACTGATGATGATTTATCTAACGTAACTATAAATACTGGGGGCACAGTGCGTGTAGGAACTACAGGAACTGTATCAGGAACTGCAACTGCAACTGGTGTTTTTACAGGAAATTCAACAAGTCAAATCACTATAGGTTCATCAGAAAATAGTGCTCATTTACAAAACCTATCTGTTAGCACAAATCCTTTAACTGCGAATAATACTACTATAACTTTTAATTGGAGTTTTGATTTAGTTGGTGCTGCTCAGGTTGGAGAAAATTTAACTTTTAGTATAAGTGTAACCTTAGTAAATCAACCATAATGCCTATAATAAAAGATATATTTAAGGATTTTGGATTTCAGTTTACATCTAGATATGTATATGATTCAGGTGAAGTGTCTGCTTTATCGCCATTTTCTAAAATGGTAAAAGCTAGAGAATCTTTGGATTTAACAAATGCTCATATAACGGGTGTATCTAAATTAATATTAAATATATCAGGAATTACACATCCTACGTATGCTAAATATTTAGAGATATATGCTAGAAAAAACAATACAGGAACTTTATTTAGAGTTACTACAATAAATCTTGATAGTGCTTTTTCTACAACTATAAGTTTTACTGGAGAATCTTTTGAAGCTTTAGATAGCGTAGAAAGCGGAAAGCTTTTTGATTCCGTTCCATTAGAAACAAAAGCAATAGAAATATCTAATAATAGAGTTTTTTTAGGTAACAATAAAGATGAATTTGATGCTGATACAACAGGAAACGGAATTGAGATAACTTATAATTCTTCAGCTTCTAATGCTCAAACACTTACAGATTCTAGTGATGCTTCTAATCCAATATCATATTTTAGATATTCTAATGATATAACTAATGATAGAGTTACAGGATTTGCTAATAGTCCTTTTAGTAATTCTAGTTTATATAAAATTGGTTATGCTTTTTATGATGAATATTTTAGAACAAGAGGAGTTGAAAAATATATAGATTTTGAAACTGGAAATTTTGCTTACCCTATTTATCCAGACTTTACTTTAAAGAGAAATGATACACTAGGTTCTATTCCTACATGGGCTAAATATTATCAAATCGTAATGACTAAAAATCTTAGTAAAGACTTTTCACTTGAAGGTTATGCTTCTAATTATTTTTGGATATTAAATGATTCATCAGCTACTAGAATAAAAACGTTAACAGACTCTAAAAAAGGAGAGGTTAAATATTTTGTTATTGATTTGTCTGGTATGATACGTTCAGGATATACGTATACATATCAAGAAGGGGATAGAATTAATATAAACTTTGATACTACTGCTACAGCAAATGAAGCAAACAACACAAAGATTATTAGAAATTTAAGAGTAATAGGGCAAGCAGATAATTTACTGTATATAGAGTTTTCTGCAAAAGACGGATTTACTATTGATGCATGGGATGCTGCTAATAAAACTGAAGTATATAGATTGTTTTTTGAAGTGTATTCTCCAAAAGCAGAAACAGATACAACAATATTTTTTGAATGTGGAACATTAAGAACTGTGGCGTCTGATTTTACTAATAACAACGATACAACAACATTTGATATAAGTGCTAATACTATAGAGGGAGATATGATATTTCAAAACATAGAGGTTAAAGGATATAGTGCTGCGTCTTCCGTCTCATCTACAGCTGAAGCATTACCCACAGATGATAGTTTAGACCAATCATATAAAGTTTTAATTAGAAAAGTTGATGGTACAAAATCGGGTTCGACATGGAGTACAAATGCAGGAAAACCTTTAATAATGTATGATGGTAAACAAAGAAATAGAAGTAAATCTAAAATAAGATACTCAGGTAAATACATACAAGGGACATCAATAAATCCTATTTCTTCTTTTGATGCTTTCTCTCAAGAGGAAGTTCCTTATGAAAACGGTGAAATCACATCTTTAGTAAGAACAAGTAAGTTACAAAATGAAGGAAGTGTAATGCTTGCTATATGTGAAAGAGAAACTGCCTCTTTATATATAGGAGAACAAGTTTTTAGTGATACAACTGGCTCACAAATAGTATCTACTTCAGATAAAGTTATTGGAACAGTAAGAAACTTAAAAGGAAGTTTTGGTTGTGTTCATAAAAAGTCTGTTTTTTCTTACGGTGGTAATGTATACTGGTGGGATAATAACAATAAAAAAGTTTTAAAATATGGTGTCAATGGATTACTTCCTATATCTGATATTGGTATGTCTTCATACTTCTTAGATAAGTCTGGAGACGCTGTAGGATTCTTTGACCCCTTCTTAGATATTTATCACATTAGATTTACCTCAGATACGGTCTCTGTAGGCTTTTCTAACAAAAGGAATAGATGGGTGTCGTTTTATGATTTAGACCCAGTAGAAGGTAACTATAGGGCTGATAAGATGATTCTATTTAAAGGTACATCAGCTTATGAATCATTAAATACAACATTCCTTTCATTACTGGGTACAAGCAGGACTGCATCTATCAAGTATGTGATGAATACTCAGCTTCCTGAAGTACCTAAAAACATTAAAATATATAGTAATATGACAGTAGCAGATTACTCTCAAGGTAATGATGTAAAGGCTACTTTGTTAGATGTAGATTTGACCAATGAAAATGGTCAAGCTACAGATGTAGTTGAAAGTAATTTCTTACATGAAGACACTGTTTTGTTTGCTCACATATTAAGGGACAAAAACTCTACAGGTGGCCTTATAGAAGGAGAATATATGGTAGGTCAATTACATGAATTACTATTAAACTTAAAAGACACTTCTCAGGAGATGAGAATAAATAACATTTTAGTAGATACCGATGTGTCTGCTGGTCACATATCTTAGGGTATGTGTGTTTAACTTTGTAAAAATAATATTCATATGAGCGTATTTGCAAACAGATTTAATCAAGGTCAAGGCATTAGTTCATCAGCTAGTAATGCTTTTGGTAATCAATCAACACAATCATTAATGTCTGCTGGAATACAACCATCTGGAGTAGCTTCAGGTGGCGGTGGATTAGGAGCATTAAACCCTGCTGGAGCGGTTATAGGTGGAGTTGTACAAGGTTTAGCTGGACTATTTGCGGGTAGACAGTTAAGAAAAGGTCAAGAACAATTTAATAAGTCTTTAGGTGAAGACCAGAGCTTTACAAGAGGTAGATTTAAGGATATAGAAAACAAATTCAATAGAGATTTAGATAGAAATGTATTATCAGAATTGAGAGGTGTAGATGCACTTAATGCTGATGAATTAGCAAAACTAAATTTTGACCAAGCTAGAGGTATGTTTTCGGGATTGGTAGATGAGTCCAGAACTCAACAAACAGGAATACAAAATTTAGCAGAAAGACTTGCAGAAGAAAACAAACAGAGTGTACAAGCTTTACAAGATAGAGCTATAGGTCGTGGTCAAGATGCTGTAGTAAGAGCACAAGGTGGTAGAGGCATTGGAACAGAAAGAATGTTAGACGCTTCTAGAAGAAGAACAGCAGACGCAAATGCTATGGCTAGAAGAGTTGCTGGAGGTTCATCAGATGTTTTAGCAGCTATAGCAAGGAATGTACAAGCACAAGGAGCAGGTGAAGAAAATATATTAGCAAGAGCAGACCAACAAAGACAAGGCAGAATAGCACAAGCAGAACAGAATGTAGCCGCTCAAAGAATGAGAGGAGATGACGCATTAGTGAGAACACAGTTAATGGGTTCTGGTAATAGATTTAGAGCCGCAGAAATAGGAGGTAGAGGTGTTTTGTCAGCATTAGGAACACAAGCAGGTGCAGAATCAGATTTCTTAGCAAGAGAACAAGCTGCTGATGTAAGAAATCAGATGCTTGGATTTGAAACGGGAATGGGAAGAGCTAGAAGTTTAGCAGATTTTGGATTAGCAGGGGCTCAACAAAATATAGATTTAAGATTAGGGGGTCTTAATAGTGAATTAGGATATAGACAAGCAATAAATCAAGGTGAACTAGATATGGCAAAATCAAAAGCGGCGACAATATCTAATCTTGGCAGTGCTGTTTCTGGAATCTTTACAGGATAAAATTATGGCAAGACGTAGAATTACAGGAGGAAGTTTATCATTTCAACCACAGGCTGGTTCAATAAGTAGAGAAATGGATATCATTACCAAAAGAGCTGCTGATAATATTACATCTATTAGCAGACAAATGAAAGTACAAAAACAAAATGAAAGAAATTTTGTACAAAAAACTCTTGACAATATAGATAACCTTAAAGAAGAATCATCTTTAATACATAGAACAGCTTTCAATTCAGAGATAGATAAATTAAAAGAAAATGTATTTAATGCATTTGCTAAAAAAAACAAAAGAGGTAAGGTTAGGGGATTTGACATATACGACCCGCAAATTAGAAACTTTGTTCAATCTGAAGTTTCTAGAATTAATAAGTTAATATCTAGAAGCCAACCTTTAGTTGATGAAGCAGAAAAAGCAATTAAAGACATTAACGCTGATGATACAATAACAAATAAAGCTGAAGCTGTAGCAAACGTAACAGATTACATGAATGATGTAAATAGTTTAATTAGCAACAAAGCTCCTTTAGTAAGTTACAATGAAATAATTACAGCAGCACAAAACCCAAACCTTGTTATAAGAAATATGTTAGATGAAAAAAACAAATCTGTTGAGATGTTTACTAACACTAAGTCTGATGAAACTTTAGTTGATGGTGGTAAAAATATTTTAACAGAAACAAAAACTTTTGTTTTTAATCCTTTTGCAATATCTGAAAAAGAAGGTGGTGTTCTTAACTTTAATGATGACTACATAAATAATGAAGTACAAGAAATTATGAGAACAAATAATCCTTCATTCAAAGATATGTCTCCAGAGGAAATAAAAGAAAGCGTTCAAAATTATTATACACCAGAAACCACAATCAAAAAAGACACTAACATAAACAAAAAATATGGTACTGGAGAAGGAGGAACAGGTAATGTTTTAACTTTTGGTACAGATAAAGTGTACACTGAAAATGTACCTATAATAAACGAAGAAGGGCAGAGCGTTGAAACTAAAGCAAATAAAATAGATTTTCCCGCTTCTGTTTCTTTATTCAATTTAGAAAGAGTAGTAAAAGACGGTAAAATTGTAGGAAAAAATGAAGAGCCTATAGTTTATTTAGGATTAGAGCAAACTAAAAATGGAAACTTTGCTGTTGGATATAAAATACCTCCAGAAGATGATAAAATTATGCAGCTTATTACGATTTTAAGTTCAGATGTGTCTGAAAAAGAAAAAAAAGAAGTATTAGAACAAATTAAAAATTCTGGAAAAGGAGAGTTTGTTAGAAATGAACTTGATAAAAATTTAATTGCAAGGATTAAAACAGCGGCTGGCAAACCTAAAGGCACAATAGGAACATTTATAGATGAAGCTCTAGATTATTTTCCTGATACAGACTTTGATGATGATGACGAAGGTATATTAGATTAAATCATGAACGAAGATAAAAAAAAACTTTATGACATTCTTATAAGAGATGGGTACATCAAAAAAAAAGATTTTTCCCAGTTTCAAATAGACTTAGAAAAAGAAGAATATCAAGACAAAGTATTTAATCTAATAACAGAAAAAAGACTATTCACAAAAGATAAAGAATCTTTTTTATCAAAATATGCAGTATCTCCACAAAAAGTAGAAACTACAGATGAGCCTATAACAGAGTCTGAAAAACCGTTAACAAATTTTTCTAAAGCAGACAATTCTTGGTTTGAAAAAAGAAAGAAAAAATTAACAGAAGATTACAAACAAATCTTTTATGAGGATGATAGATATAAAAGATTACTCAACGGGATTGAAAATAAAACAAAACCATTAGAAGACTATTGGGTAAATAATGCACAGAACGAAACAGTATTTGATTTAACAACAGATGAGGGAGTAGATAATGCAAACGTAGAATTTAATAATATAATAGGTGACATACAAAATAGATACATAAGAGAAGACTCATCATTTTTATCATTAGTAAACGAGTACAGCAACAATATACAAGAACAACTAAAAAAAGATTTTACAAATTACAAAAAAGCAGAGGCAGAAGTAAAAAAAGCAGGCGATATTGTTGGTACTTTTGGAACACCAAACGCAATACCTTTTTTTTCTGGCGAAGGATTTTTACCGTCTTTATACAACTCAATAAAATACAGGATACCGCAAGCCTTAAAAGGCACATCATTGATGACAAATTCAAAAAGAATTTCTGCTTTAATTTCTGAGAAAAACTCTTTACTGCAAAAAGACCCTAATGAAAGTTACTTTATGTTTAAAAAACCTGAAGATAAAGGGTTTCTGATAGATAGTAATTTATCTCAATTCAGTAATGTATCTGCATCTAATGTTACTACAGTGGCAAATAGACTAGAAAGTATTAATAAACTTATACCACAGTTACAAGCAGAGTCACTTAAAACTGTACTTGAAACAAATAAAGTAAACGATTTCTTATCAAACTTGTCTGATAATCCTAAAATATTAGACGGATTGTCTTTTACAGAATTTGGACAGCTTGCAGGACAACAACTACCTAATATGGGAGCAGCTATTTTAGCTCCATTTGTAGGTTCTTATGTTCTTGAAGGTGGCAATCTTTACTTAGAAAATTTACAAAACATTGCAGAACAAGAGTTTGGAGAAGATTATACATTAGAACAAATGTCATCTTTAATAGGTTCAGGAAAAGACGGAGCAGACCAAATACAAAATGCAGCTGGACTGAGTGCAAGTTTAGATTTTGTAGGAGCTGCTAATTTAATTAAGGTGGGCAGTCCTTTTATCAAGAAATACGGCAAAGAGGTTTTAAAACAAATACAAGAAAACGGATATAAAAAATTACCTTCTAAACAAGCATTGTCTAAACTAGGTAACTCTATAGTAAAACAGTTTACTATTGGTTCTGGTTCTGAGGGAATCACTGAAGGTAGTCAAAGTTTGATATCTCAATACACTTTAGATAGACTTACAACGAAAGATTTAGAATTTGATACAGAAGGTTTTTTAGAAGAAATAGCAGCTGGAGCTCTTTTTGGTGGTAAAACTAGAGTCATTACTTCATCTTTATCAGATGGAGAGCTAAACATAAATTACACAAAAGAAAGCCTTGTTCCTACAACTAAAAAGAAAAGAACATACTTTATAAACAATAAAGAAATTAAAAGAAGAAATACTATAAAGTCAAGAATAAATAAAGCAAAAAGCGAATCTGATTTAGCTGGTATTATAATAAACAACGACAAAGAAGTACAGAAAATTTATGATGAAAAATTAAAATCATTTCAAGGTGATATAAAATCAGTTAAAGCTCCTAATTACACCTCAAAACTTCAAGATGTTTTTGAAGAAACAACAGACCAAACTTTCAAAGATAAAATTGTAGACTCATTCAATAATCGTTGGACTCAGTTTTTACAGCTTTTTACCGACAGACAAATTGTTCCAAGAACAGCTTTTAAAGATGCTAATATGAATCAATCAAAAGCTCTGATGACTAATTATGCAGGCATAAATGCATATGCAGGATTGCAAATATCAAGGGCTAATGATAAGATTTACAAAAATGTTGATAAAAGCGCAAGACAAACATTAGATGATATTATAGTATATAGAAGAATTATAGATATAGATTCTCAAAGAGATGCAAAAAAACAAGATAGACCAAAACATCCAGAGGGGTTCAATAAAGAAACAGCAGAAAAAGAATTGCAAAACATAAAAAATCAATTAGGAGAAAAAAGTTATAATGCTCTGATTGGAAAGTCTGATTTGTATGCAACTGAATATCAAAGAATATTACAAGAAAAATTAAATGAAGGAATGATAACAGAAGAAACCTTCAATAATTTAAAAGATAGTTTCTATTCACCAAGAATGTTTTTAAAACATTTTTTAAAAGATGAAAATTATCAATCATATTCTGATTATATAAATATTAAAGAATCAGAATTTAATAATTTAAAAGATGGGTCTGATACACCTTTACTTAAAGATTCACAGTTTCTTTTATCATTATATCAATTAAACCACGAAAACAGAAAGTTTATAAATAAATTTAACAAGACCATATTTAATGAAGCTCAAGGAAAAAATTTAAATTGGTTTAAAGAAATTACAGAAACTGAAAGTGTGCCAGACGGATTTACAAAAATATCTTATAAAGAAAACGGTGAGCTAAAATCGTTTGCATTGAAAGATGATTTAGCAAAAAATTTATATGTAGCACAAAAATCTGAAACAGGTGCTACTAAATATATAAAAGGTTCAAAACTTGAATTAATGTCAGGGGCTTCTCTATTAAGAGCTCAAGCAACAGGATTGAATCCAACTTTTGCAGCTGTTAATACAACTATGGATGGTTACAACATAATTTTTAACACTGATTTATATAATGATGTTCCTTATCCATTAGCGGTAGCAAAAATAATCAATAGAGCTCGTGTTATGGCTCAAAATTTAATACCAAAAAAGATTGGTATGAAAAATCTACAAAGTGAATATT
>Ga0181406_1000784_pt1 | contig 11866 bp, 10 predicted proteins | sample 29SPOviralmetaG_FD_130135 | JGI IMG/M metagenome (GOLD analysis project Ga0181406, IMG submission 130135) | Marine viral communities from the oligotrophic San Pedro Time Series (SPOT) site, San Pedro Channel, CA, USA - 29 SPOT_SRF_2011-12-20 | ecosystem: Environmental > Aquatic > Marine > Strait... | reverse complement strand
TACTCAACCTATAGGGAAAGTTGTAAGTTTATTTAGAGATATATAACTTCCCCTGATAAATAGAGAATATTATCTTCAAATTTTAAGTTCAAATCTCCACCAGGATACAAAACATAACTATTATTTTTTATTTGTTGAGTTTTATATAAATAATTAAATAAGCACAGTGCACCAGAGCCGCAAGCATCAGTTTCTCCGACTCCCCTTTCAAACACTCTAGCTTTAATATAGTTGTCATCAATTATCTGATAAATTTCTAAATTAAAACCATCAATAAATAGATTTTCATTTTCTACTAAATTATATAAGTTAGATAACCCAGTTTCTTTAACATCATCAACTTGAACCAAAAAATGGGGATTTCCAACTTCAGACTTAATACCTTTATATTTTTCAAATTCAATAGGCATCCGCTCAAAAGTTGGTATTGGTGCCTCTATTTGAACATTATTATCTGAAACTGAAACTTTTATATCTGAAACTGGAGCGACAACAATAAAATTTGAATCAATAACATAGTTATTATCTAGTGCATATTTAGCAACACATCTAACTCCATTAACACATAATTCTGCAATTGATCCGTCATTATTAAAGTAATACATTTTTACTTTGAGATCATCTATGGGTTCAACAAAAATTACTCCATCAACGTCAAACTCTGAATCACTTACTAAAGCAATAACTTGTATTTCAGATACAGGACCATCGTATTCTCCAACTAAAAAATTATTTCCAGTTCCAGACATGTATGCAAAATTAGACATTAATAATCTCCATTATACTTTGATAAACATCTTCTTCTTTTGATGAGTTTATCATTTTTAATTTCTCTTCCTTTTTAAACCAAGTAATTTGTTTTTTAGCTAGTCTTCTGGTTTTTAAATTAATATTCTCTTCTAAATCCTGAGAAAGATTTAATCCGATAGCTTGAAGTATTGTTTTAGATGGATGTTCTATCGTGTTGATTTCATCAATAATTCCATTTTTAATCATCTCTTTTGTTCTTAACTCAATATTTTTTATATATTCTGGATGATTCCAAAATACACCAACTAAACCTGTTGGCATATTGATATCTGGCATAACAAATTTTGATTCTTCAACCATAAAAGATTCTATATTCCTCATTAGTCTTCTTTTGTTTAATTCAATATTTGGTATCGGAATTTTATTCAAGTTATGAAATTTAATAAGTTGATCATAATTTAATTGCTCAAGTTCAGATCTAATGGCAGGATCAGCTGGTCTGAACTCGTACTTATCAATAATTGATTTTATATATAAGCCAGAACCCCCAACCGCAAGTATGTCTTCTTTAAAACTTTTCTCTGGTATGTCTTGATCAATTAAATAATTTAAATAATCAATAATTGAAAAGTTTTGGTCAGGCTCTGCAATATCTAAGCCATAATATTTAACTTGCGCCTGCATAACATCTGTCGGTTTTGCTGTTAATATATCTAATCCTTTGTAAACAGCCATGGAGTCAACAGATAAAATCGACATGTTTTTTTCAAGGGCAATTTTATGGGCTAAATTTGATTTTCCTGAAGCTGTAATTCCTGATAGAAAATATAACAAGCTATACCAATTCTGATTTTAAGAAAAAAGGTGTTGAATCTACAATTTTTACTTTTACCAAATCACCTAAATTAAGCCCGCGTTTAGCAATATGTGTTATTTGTCCACTATATATTTTACCGGAATAAATATTGTTATCCTTTTTGGAGGTTTTCTCAATTAAAAGCATTTGTTCAGATCCTACAAATCTTTTTAGTTTTTTTTCGCTGATATCTGTTTGTGTGCTTTTTAATAAATTGAATCTTGTATCAATTACGTCTTTTGAAACAAATTGTTCTGACATATTATATGCCACCGTACCGGGACGAGGTGAAAATTTAAACATGTATACAGAATCAAATTGTGAGTGTCTTACTATGTCCATCGTATCCGAAAAATCATCTTTAGTTTCTCCTGGAAACCCAACAATAATATCTGTTGTTAACGAAACATCAGGTAATATTCTCCTGATCATATCTACTTTTTCTATAAATTTTTCCTTGTTATATCCACGATGCATTTTTGATAATATACGACTACTTCCACTTTGTAAGGGAACGTGAATTTGATTGCATACTTTTTCCAATTCCTTAACTGCGTAAATAGTATCTTCTTTAAAATCTTTAGGATGTGGTGAGGTAAATCGTATTCTTTCAAGGCCTGATATCTCATTTAATTGCTCAAGTAATTTTGTAAAATATGGTCTACTTTTATTTTCAATTTTTAAATCTCGACCATAAGAATTAACATTTTGGCCTAACAAAGTTATCTCTTTAACTCCTTCACTTACTAACTGTCTAGCTTCATTTACAATATCAACTGGCCTTCTACTGATTTCAGGACCTCTAACGGATGGTACTATACAGAAAGTACAAGAGTTGTTACAACCAATTTGAATAGTAAGCCAGGCTGAAAATTCAGATTCTCTAATGGATGGAGCATCTGTTGGTAAATGTTCTATTTCATCAATGATTTCAGTAACTGGCCCCCAATCTTCTGATTGATTAAGTAAATTAATAACATTAGTTAAATTATGAGTTCCGATAACAACATCAACCCAAGGTGCTTTATCTCTTACAAGGTTTTTATCTTTTTGAGCAGCACAGCCACCTACTAATAACTTTCTATTATCAGCTTGTGACTTCCATTTTTTTAGGTGTCCCAATGTGCCATAAAGTTTATCATCTGCATTTTCTCTAATTGTGCAAGTGTTGACAAAAAGAATATCAGCACTATCCTCATTTTCAGCTTTTTGCATTCCATCTAATTCAAACATGCCAGAAATTCTCTCGGAATCATGTACATTCATTTGGCAACCAAATGTTTTTACATAATATTTTTTACCAATACGAGATGGCGTAAGAGTAATTTTCGATTTGATTTCAACTGTTTGTTCCACAATTGAATTATAAAATCTTTTTATATATATAAATTAACTTATTTTTTAGTATTAGATTCTTCTTGATCCTCAATAGAGACTTTTTCATCTGCAGGAACTTCTTCGACGTCATCTTCGTTAGTTTCAATTAAACCAACTGCTTTATAAACATCTGTTTCAAGTTGTAACGCAATATCCGCATTTTCTCTAAGAAAACGCTTTGAATTTTCTTTACCTTGTCCAAGTTGCACATCATCATAAGTAAACCATGCACCTGCTTTTCTAACTATGCCATGATCTACACCAACATCAACTAAACTGCCCTCTCTTGATATACCTTGACCAAACATGATATCAAATTGTGCTTCTTTAAAGGGTGGTGCTACTTTGTTTTTAACAATTTTCGCTCTTACCCTATTACCTATCATTTCTGCTCCAACTTTTAAAGTTTCTATTCTCCTAATATCAATACGAACAGAAGCATAAAATTTCAAAGCTCTACCACCGCTAGTTGTTTCAGGGGAACCCCACATAACTCCAATTTTTTCTCTTATTTGATTTATGAAAATTACCGTAGTTTGTGTTTTGTTAATAGATGAAGTAAGTTTACGTAAAGCTTGGGACATAAGTCTGGCCTGTAATCCAACATGTGACTGACCCATTTCACCATCTATTTCTGCTTGTGGAACTAATGCAGCAACAGAGTCGATTACAACTACATCTACACCTTCTGAATCAATTAGCATATTTGCAATTTCCAAAGCTTGTTCTCCTGTATCAGGTTGTGATACGAGTAATTCGTCTATATCAACACCAAGTGCACTTGCATATATTGGATCTAATGCATGCTCTGCGTCAATAAATGCAGCAACACCTCCAGCTTTTTGAGCTTCAGCAGCAATATGAAGTGACAAAGTTGTTTTACCTGAACTTTCTGGTCCATAAATTTCAATAACCCTACCTTTAGGAACCCCACCTATACCCAAGGCTAAATCAATAGCTAAAGCGCCAGTTGATATTGCAGGAATTTTTCTAATTTGATCAGATCCTAACTTCATTAGAGATCCTTCACCAAATTGCTTTTCTATTTGTGAAAATACTGTATCTAGTTTTTTTGCCCTGTCTTTATCCATTTTTTTCTCCTATTTGTTAACTTTAATTAATAACAATATAAACATCTTTATATGACAAATTTTAATCGAACATTTGTTCGATTACAACTTTTTAATAAAATTTATCAAATCCCAAATAGCATTATTTACTGATCTATTGATTATATCTTGTCTACTGCCCCTTAGGTTATGTTCATATGTTTCTGATTTGGATTCAGTAGTTATTGAAATGAAGATTTGTCCAATTTTATAATTGCTAGATGGTATAGGACCAGCTTCACCTAAAATTGCTAAAGAAATATTTGAATTATATTTTAATTTGGATTTTGATGCTAAATCTTCACTTAAAGCTTTCCAGTCTTCACCGATGTTGCTATTTAGGAATTCCTGTTTTGCAGTCGTAGTGTAGAGAGTATTTGATGCGACCAATACTTTACTTGTATTGGGATGACTTACTAGTGCAGACGATAAACTGCCCCCCGTAATACTTTCAACTAAAGAAAGTGTTAATTTTTTTTCAATTAAAATGTCTAATAATACTTTTGAAGCAGGAATATTTTCTAAACTAAGAATAAATTCTTCAAATTTATTTTTTATATTTTCCTTAAACTTAATTATGTCATCAGAACTAACTGAATTTTTATCATATCTAAGTTTTATAATGCCCTTACTGGCTAAATATGCAATATCAAGATTCTCAGGTTTAAATTTATCAATTTCTTGAGCTAGTGAAGATTCAGCTTGATTATAAAACAATATAAATTCATAATCTTTATTTGTTGTTTCATAATTTTTATCTAAAAATGGAATTATTTCGTCAGTTACTAATGGAATAAATTCTCTAGGTGGACCAGGCAAAATAAAAATGTGTTTATCTTTATTTTTAATGTAAATCCCTGGAGAAGTTCCATTTGTGTTTATAAGTTTTTTTGACTCTTCTGGTAACTGAGCTTGTTTAATATTGTTGTCAGGCATAACTAATCCTCTGCTCTCCCATCGGGATTGCATCCATGATAAATGTTCATTATCTAAAATTAAATTTAATCCTAGGTATTCCGAGATTACATCTTTTGTAAAATCATCTTCAGTTGGACCTATTCCCCCGCATGTAATAATTACATCATTATTTTTCATTAAATAATCAAAATTATCTTTTATATTTTTTTTGTCATCTGGAACAGTAATTTCTGCATTAAGAATATACCCATTGTTATATAAGACCTGTCCAAGCGATGAAAGGTTTGTATTAACTGTATCACCTAGAAGTATCTCCGTACCTACGCTTAATAGTGCAATATTCACATTATTTAGGATAGCAAGATTATTCTTAAACAAGTTTATGATTGTATTATGAGAAAATTTTTGATACTTTTATTATTTCTTATCTCTTGTTCTCAGGCTGCTGTGCAAGTTGATCAACCTACGGGTACTTTGATAACTGATACATCTTTTCAATATATAAATACAGATCTGAATCAAGATTACGAAAATTTCACTAATAAAAAAACAATTATCGTATTTTGGGCAGATTACTGAAGTGCTTGTAGGCGGGAGTTACCTGCCCTTGAAAAAGAATTAGATAATCTTACAGAAAATTATGATGTTCTGGCTTTGGCGCATAGTGACTACGGGCCAACACTTGAATGGGCTGAAGATAATTTAAATGGAAATTTAAAAATTGGTTTTTCAACTTCTGAACTGCGTGATTATTTTAAAGTTGTGGGCCAACCCATAACTATCGTCCTTGATAGAAATGGAGAGATTATTTATAGAGAATTTGGTGAAATTAATTTTTCAAATTTTTAATATAATTTCAAGAACGTTTACTTCTAGTTATGTATGATGGGAATATAAGCTAGCGGAGGACAATGATGAAAAAATCATTACTACTTTTACTTTGTCTTGCTTTAGTTGCAACTGCTTGTGGTGGTGGAACTGAAGAGACAGTAGAAGAAACCGTTGCTGTGGAAGAAGTCGAAACTTTAGAGGCGCCAGCTACTACAGCTGCACCTACTTTAGACAAAATAATTTTTGGCTTTGTACCTAGCGCGGAGCAAGCCGAACTATTAGACAACATTCAGCCTATGATGAAAGTTTTAAGTGATGGTTTGGGAATTGAAGTTGAAGGATTTGTAACAAGTGATTATTCCGGACTTCTAGTTGCAATGGGATCAGGACAGGCAGATGTAGGAGCATTTGCAACTTTAGGTTATGTTACTGCAATGAATGCATTTCCAAAACGTTTTGAAGCTATTGCAAAATCAGTAAGGTACGGATCAGGATCTTATCACGGCACATGGTGGACTACTGATGCAAGTATTTGTAAATCTACACCTGTCATTGGAGCATTTGAAAATATAAATGGTGTTCCTACTTTAGTTACAGGATCAGAAACTGCTTCACCAGATGTAAAAGCTTTACAAGTTGGTTGGGGTTTTGGAGATGATGGCTTAATTCCTGAAGTAAGAGATGGTGTTACAACCAGCCCAGGACTGGCATGTGAAGCAGATATTTCCGTTGTAACAGGAGAAGAAGTTCTGTTTGTTGAAGAGGGTTCAACATCTGGATACTTATATCCAGCTTTACAATTAAAAAATATGGGAATTGATTATGTAAATGGTATCACACCTAGATTTGCAGGTTCTCATGATGGTGTGATTGCAGGACTTTATAATGGTGATGCTAAATTTGGTGTTACTTATGATGATGCAAGAAGAACACTAAGAAAGACAAATGCAGATGTTGGTGAGAAAGTTATAGCATTTGCAATTACAGATGAAATACCAAATGATGTGATTGCAGTAAGAACTGATCTACCAGAAGATATTAAGCAAAAAATATATGATATTTTATCAGAATATATTGCTACTGATGAAGGTCTAGCTATGATGGATGAAATTTACGGATGGACAGATTTAGTTCCAGCTGTGAACTCTGAATTTGATGTTGTAAGAGATGCAGCAGAAGAATTTGGTTTATACGACGACTAATAATTAATATAAAACTAGGGTGGTTTACACTGCCCTAGTTTTTTTTTGGACAATTTATGATTGAATTTAAGAATTTAAGTGTTACTTATCCAGGTGGGGTTAAAGCATTAAACAATGTCAATTTAGATATTGATGAAGGTGATTTTGTAATAATTGTTGGTATGTCTGGAGCAGGAAAATCAACATTACTCAGAACTGTAAACAATCTTGTTAAACCTACTGAAGGTGAAGTAATAGTTGATTCAAAAAATGTTACTAACGCATCCAAAAAAGAACTGAAGGCAATACGTTCAGATATAGGAATGATTTTTCAAACTTTTAATTTAGTGAATAGGTCTTCTGTTTTAAAAAATGTATTAACAGGAAGATTAAGTCAAGTATCTACACTTCGTTCAGTATTTGGATTGTGGCCAAAAGATGACAAAGATATTGCATTTGAGTCTTTAAATAAGGTTGAGATTTTAGAAAAAGCGTATGTCAGAGGTTCCAATTTATCAGGAGGGCAACAACAAAGAGTTGGTATTGCAAGAGCTCTTGCTCAAAAACCTAAAGTTATGCTTGCAGATGAACCAGTTGCTTCATTAGACCCGATTACATCAAGGGTTGTTATGAAATATTTAAAACAAATTAATCAAGAATTGGGAATTACAACTATAGTCAATCTTCACTTCTTGGATCTAGCTAAAGAATTTGGAGAGAGGCTAATTGGTTTAAAAGATGGTGAACTTGTTTATGATGGCAAGGTAAATGACGTCAGTGACCAAGATTTTGAAAATATATATGGGCGTGCAATTAAGTCATCTGATTTATTAGGGGAAGACAATTAAAGTACCTAAGAAGCCTCTGCCTTCTTTATTAACTATTATTGGTTATCCTTTTACATTTGCTTTAAGTGTATATTCATTTTTCCAAGTTGGATTTAATTTGGAAGACTTTAAAAGAAATCTTGCAAACAGAAGACTAGTTACAGATACGTTATTTAATCCTAAGTGGGAATGGGCATTTGAGAATGCTGCACAAGCTTTAGTTGAAACCATACAAATAGCAATATTGGCGAGTATTCTTGGTTGCTTTATCGCACTCCCTTTGTCTTTTTATGCATCAAAAGCAACAAATCAAACAACAATTACTTTTTTAATATATAAGTCATTTCTAAATTTTATAAGAACTATTCCTGATTTGTTTTGGGCAATGTTGTTTACAGTTGCTGTTGGACTAGGACCGTTTGCTGGAGTACTAGCTCTTATTATGTTTTCTATGGCTATTATGGGTAAATTATTATCTGAAACTATTGACAGCATTGATCTTGGACCTCTGGAAGCAGCTAAAGCAAGTGGTGCTAAGCATAATCAAGCAGTTTTCACATCAGCTCTTCCTCAAATACTTCCAAATTTTACAGCTTACTTCTTATATATATTTGAATTATGTATAAGGGCTTCAGTTATTTTAGGTTTAGTTGGAGCAGGTGGAGTTGGTAGAATAATAGAAACACAAAGAATATTTTTAAGATTTGATAGAATTTCACCAATAATTGTTCTGATACTTGTGGCAGTAATAGCAATAGAACAATTTAGTGTCTGGTTAAGAAGAAAAATATTATGAAAATCCCCCCACAGCCATTAAATCAAAAAATACTTAAATATTTAATTACCGTTTTAATAGTTGTTGGTTCAATTTGGTCTGCATCTGGCCTAGAAATTACTCCAGATAGATTTCTGTCAGCTCCAGGAAAAATATGGATATTAGTATCAGCAATGTTTCCTTTGGACTTGTCCCAAGAGGCTATTGACAGAATAGTACCTAAAGTAGCCGAATCATTATTTATTGCTTGGGCAGGCACAGTTATAGGAGCAATTTTTAGTTTTCCAGTTTCCTTTTTAGCAGCTAATAATACTTCTCTTAATACAATCAGCAGAGTTACGAAACAAATTTTAAATGTAATAAGAGCATTTCCTGAATTAATTTTAGCTTTTGTATTATTACCAATAACTGGGTTGGGACCTCTGACAGGGACATTGGCTGTAGGTATACACTCAATAGGAACGTTAGGTAAACTTTCTTCGGAAGTTATTGAGGGAATTGATGACGGACCATTGGAATCAATTAAATCTTCTGGTGGTTCAAAATTAAATGAACTTTTTTTTGGGGTTGTCCCACAGGTTATGCCAACAATCACCTCATACTGGTTATATAGATTTGAAATAAATTTAAGAGCTTCAGCTGTACTTGGTGTAGTTGGTGCGGGAGGGGTTGGAGCTGAATTAATAAATCAGTTGAGGTTTAGAGATTTTCCTCGTGCTGGAACAGTACTTGTTGTAACCATATTGATGGTTTTAATAGTTGATGCAATTTCTGCTGCCATTAGAAGGAGAATTATAAAAGGTAGGGAAATTACTGTTTAGGTTACTCAAACCAAGATTCATCATTTGATGATTCTTGTTCTTCAGTTTCTACAACTAACTCTTCTTGAATTTGATTTTCTTCAATACTAGGTAGGTTTTGAGATTCAAATTCTTCAACGGTAATCATTACCTCTCTTGCTTTAGAACCTTCAGAAGGACCTACAATACCTTGTGCTTCAAGTATGTCCATTAACCGACCCGCTCTTGCAAAACCAACTCTTAGTTTTCTCTGAAGCATAGATGTAGACCCTAACTGTGAACGTATTACTAATTCCTTAGCAGTATTTATAAGTTCTTCATCTTCACCGAAATCTTGATTAGATGATGTTTTAGTTTTCTTTTGTTCCTCGATAACAGCTGGATTGTAAACTGCTTCTTTTTGGTCTTTAACCCATGATACGACATCTTTGATCTCCGATTCAGTAACCCAAGCACCTTGGATTCTTTCTAATCGTGGATTAGATGCTGTAACAACTAACATATCTCCAAGTCCAATTAATTTTTCTGCACCTGATTGATCCAAAATAACTCTTGAATCTGTTGTGGACGCAACTGAAAAAGCTAATCTAGATGGAATATTTGCTTTCATTACACCAGTAATTACATCTACAGAAGGTCTTTGAGTAGCAACAACTAAATGGATTCCAATTGCTCTTGCCATTTGAGCTAATCGTACAATTGCAGATTCTACTTCTCGACCTGCAACCATCATTAAATCATTTAATTCATCAATAAAAACAACAATGTAGGGAAATCTATCAAACTTATCTTCATCAAGTAATCCAGCATCGTATTTTTCGTGATATCCATTAATATCTCTTACTTGACTATCCGCTAAAAGATCGTATCTCCTATCCATTTCAGAAACTGCCCAGCCCAAAGCGTCAACAGCTTTTTTAGGGTTAGTAATAACTTTTGTTAGGAGGTGTGGAACGTTATTGTATTGTCCTAATTCCACTCTCTTTGGGTCAACCATGACCATTTTAACTTCATCAGGATTAGCTCTTACGAGTAATGAAGTAACAATAGAGTTGATGCAAGATGATTTACCTGCACCAGTCTGGCCAGCAATAAGAACATGAGGAAGTTCGGATAAGTTTAATAATCTTGCTTTACCGGCAATATCTAAACCCAACCCAACATTTAATGGGTGTTTTGCATTATCAGATTCCTTTGAAGACAGTACATCACCTAAGGAAACAAGTTTTCTTTGTCTGTTAGGAATTTCAATACCAATTGCACTTCTTCCAGGAATTGGAGCAAGTAGTCGTACATCCGGTGTTGCTAAAGCATAAGCAATATCATGGGATAAGGATGTTACTTTAGAAACCTTAACCCCGGGAGCTAATTCAATTTCATACCTTGTAACTGTAGGTCCTGGAACGACATTGGTAAGTTCTGCTTCTACTCCATGTTCTTTGAGTAATTTAGTCAAGTCTTTAGCTGTTTCTTGAAGTAGTTTCTTAGATGTAGATACTGAGGAACCTAGTTTAAGCAGGCTAACTGGTGGTAGCTTGTAATCTTTATTGTTTGATTTTTGTTTAAGACTTTTTTTGGAACTAGTTGGTTTAATTTTTTTCTGTTTGAAATCCGAAAAATCAGTAACATTTTTATCTTTTTTTAATGGTTTTGTTTTTACAGTTTCACCAGATTCAACTTTCTTATTTGAAGAATTTTGATAAATATCCTCAATTTGAAAATTATTAGCTTCTTTTCTAGCTTGTAGGAATGCATAAATAAATTTATATATATATTTAATGATTGCTTGAACGCCACCAACTAAATCTTTTAATTCAATATCTGTCATATACAAAACTGAAATTATTAAACCAACTAACAAAACCGTATGAGTCATTTGTATTCCTAAACTGTTTGCTAGAGGATGAACAAGAAATGCAGAAATATGCCCACCTGATTTTGATAATAAAGCTGTTCCAGCACTAATTGGTAAAGGTTCCGTATGTATTAAAGAGTGGAATGCAGCAGAAGAGGTGATCTGAACCCAGAATGTGCCAACAAGTACTTTTTGAGATTTAACACTATCTTTATCTCGTATAAGTATTGCAGTACCATAAAAGAAAAATACGGGCATAGCAAAAACTGCATATCCAAAACACCATTCAAGTCCTCTGTAAATTACCTCACCTACAGGTCCGCCTTTTTGAAAAATTGATAGTGCAATTAAAGTGCCAAAAATAAACATGAACACTGAAACAGCCTGATAGGATGCCATAAAACTATTAAAAGTTTTAGATGTTGTAGATTTTAAAGTGTTTACTGCCCTGTCTACATTTATTAAATTGTTTTGTTTAGACACCCGCTTACGCCCATTCACCCTTTTGCGAGTGGATGTCTTTACAGCCACGGTACATTATATCATAAATAATTCAAAAATTTGATTATGTTTATTTAATTTTTTTA
>Ga0181406_1000780_pt1 | contig 11905 bp, 7 predicted proteins | sample 29SPOviralmetaG_FD_130135 | JGI IMG/M metagenome (GOLD analysis project Ga0181406, IMG submission 130135) | Marine viral communities from the oligotrophic San Pedro Time Series (SPOT) site, San Pedro Channel, CA, USA - 29 SPOT_SRF_2011-12-20 | ecosystem: Environmental > Aquatic > Marine > Strait... | reverse complement strand
GCAACTATTTTATGTGGGAAAGATGTAATATCAGCACAAATAAACGCAGAATAATCTTCACCCACACCTCTTGCTACATCAACTGTAATTAAATAATCATGATCTTTTTGTGGTTCCTCATATACATCTAATCCTGCATTAGATTTTAAAGGATTATCATAAACCAATGCTTTCAATTTACTTGCAGCGATTAGTGTATCAATAGATCCTAGGAACTCACACTCAAACTCAATCTTAAATTGTTGTTCTGAAGTGTTTGCAATGGTTTGTTCTTTCCATGCATCATCTCTTCCTGGAACTTCACTCCAATGAACATCAGTTGGAATATATTCATTCTTTCCTTTTTCAGAATCACTCCACATTCGGTAGAAGTGATTCATACCATGTGGAGTAGATACAATAATTACTTTGGTGTTTTTACCAGAAGTAATAGTAGGATAAACAGAGGCAAAGAACGAGTCAGCAATGTGATTTGGGACAAACGCGAACTCGTCGAGAAAGAGGATGTTGAACGACATACCTCGGACAGCACTCGCAGACGTAGAAGCTGCCAATATCTTACTGCCATTCTCTAACTCCAAAGAACCTTTGTTCCATACCATTATACCCTGCTGCATCCATTTAGGCAGATTCTCATATGCAGTTTGTAATCTACCTAAAAGTTCCCTAGCTGTTGCTGCTTTGTTAGCAAGTATGCCAATGTTAACACTGTCATTGAAAATCGCATAATGAAGAAGATAAGAGACAACTGTAGTACTTTTGCCAGTCTGTCGCGGCATTTTGCAGATGTTAAATCTATTCTCATGAAAGTTGTTAATTAACTTTTCTTGAAAGCGATACGGTTTGAATGATACAAGTCCTTCATCCAAACTAACAATTTTTACATACTTATTAGCAAAATAAACCGGATCACGTTGACACTGAACAAACTCAATAATTTGTTCTTCAGTAAACTCAATTGGTGTATTTGCTTTTTTTAGATTAGGATTGCCAAGATATACATTATCAGACATTTTATCTCCTTAAGTACCAATACCAATTGATGCATTATCTGCAACCAATAAATCAAATGATGTAGATACAGTGCAGTTAGATCCAGTGTATGCTCTTACCTCAATATCAGTTTTTTCTGGAAAGAACACTGGATAACTATATTCTTTTACTAAGTTACTTCCATAAAGATTTATCTCAGTTACCAATCGGAATGGTTTAGTAACGCCTTCTTCATATTGTCTTTGAAACATTCTAACAGCATTCTCTTGATTCTTATTTTGAGTTGCTGTCATCTGCTTTAAGAAGGCAGATTTGTTTGCAGGAATGGTATAAAAAGCAACTTGAGATTGTCCCATATCTGCCGCAATGGCACAATATGCGGTGTTACCTATTGATATGGTAACATCTCCAGCATTTGTATTTCCGCTGTCAATAAATGCTCTATGAGTTCTATAAAATGTGACTATACCCGATACACTTCCAGTTCCATTGAGAGAAATAGTTTCTTGAATTTCATTATAATTAGCATCTAATCCCTGAACAACAATGTTAGACGCTCCAGTACCAACAGAACTATCCTGAGCACTTGAAGATACTATGGTTAAAGTTCCTGGATTATCGGGAAATTGATATATCCCAGTCTCAGTCCAAACAGTATCATAATCTGCTGAAGTCGAAACTACAGAACCAAACTTATGAACGTTTGCAATTTCAGTCATAATACCGGCAGAGACATTCAGTTCAAACTGAGTGTTGCCTCCACAAGCACCAATATTTCCAAATTGATCAGCACATATAAAAACCTCAAATAGGGTTCTACCATCATTGAGGTAATCTTGATTATTTTTATTCCACTGAGCCATAATTTACTGCCACTCTAATTTTCCTGGATGATATCTCTTAATATCTGCAATCTTAACTGTTGGTTTTTGTTCAACAGGATAAATTCTCTGAACTATCACTCCAGGATATTCATCTTGCAATTGTTCTCCTAATTCTTGAGTTGTGGGTAATCTTAAAGATTCCATTTTCTCAAGTTTCATCCTATATATGCTTCCCATCCAAACAACATCAGCAAAATATTCTTCTTGCTCCTGAACATCCCGATTAACGGAATCGCCGCTAACATTTAGAGTGCCATTGAAGTCGCCATTAATAGTGACACTCTCAGATAAAAATTGTTTAAATGATTTCATATCAGCAATTCCATGCTCTAAGTGACTTATTGATTCTGCTATCTGGATCATTAGCAGTTTTGGTAGAAGTAAGTTTCTTCTTCATACCTTTCATTCTTGCACAGAATGATGCTCTTCTCTTGTTACCAACTTTTTTAGAAGGTGCTTTTAGATCAGAACCTGGATTCTCTCTTTCATAGGACTTACGTCCTTTTTCGTTAAGTCCACCTTCTTTGCTCTTACCCGCTTTCCTTGTCCAAGCAGCAGATTTTTCTAGAATTGCTTCCTCTTTTGCTACTTCATCTTTTTTCATTTTATCAGCATCTTTTCTCAATGCTTGATTTCTCTTCTTAATAATCTGCATGTCGATTTGTCCCTTCTTCTTTTGAAGAGCAATCTCTTGAGGAGAAAGAGATGCCTCCACTTCATTTAGTGTCCCTTCGGTTTCCTCAGTGAATTCTCCTGGTGCTGCTGAGTCAACTGAAGAAGTTTCATTAATTGCTCCGACTTCTTCTTCTCTTTCTCTATGTTCTGTGACTTTGATGATTGGTTGTCCTGGTTCATAGTCTGAGACTCTGAAAAACGTTAATTTTGCGCCAGGATATACTTTTTCGATCTGATCCATAACATCAGATCTGCTGGGGATGCCAACCTTAGGGAAGAACATCTTGAGCATATAAGATCTGCCTCTGAAGACAAGATTTACATCAATAATATTACCAGTAGTAGCGGGGAGTCTCGTAGCTTCCTCAACCTGCTCCTTTCTGGATGCTTTCTTTTTGACACAGTTTGGATATCTTTTTCCAAACATAGTCTTCATACCTTTCTTTTCATAACCAGGCCAGCATTTCTCATCGAGTGATGTCTCTTCTTTAGCGAGATCACCAAATCTTTCGCGATGCTTTCTTAATGGCATTGATTTATCGCGAAACTCTTTGGGAGATTCATAACCTGTTGGTTTTGATCCATCTTTGGTAGAGGATTTTCTTCCAAGAGATTTACGTTCTGATGATTGTGACAGTTTAGTCTTATCACCATATTGTGTTCTAAATTTTTCAGTAAGTTCATCCCAGGAAAGTCCTTCGGACTTATTACCCCAGTTTGCTGCACCTACTTTACGGCATTTAACAAGTGCTCCTGACGCATATGCACTTGGCCAAACGCTGTAGCGTGATTTAACTTTATGGTAACAGGCATCTTTTGTGCCGCTACCTTTTCCTTTTTTGTCCTTTTCTTGAATGAGAGTTGTTTCTTCTTTCATTTTTCTAGGACTATCAGTTTTAACATATGTTGGTTTTGCAGCTCCTGATTTTTGTTGTTGTCCTGGATCTGCTTTCTTTTTACGACGTGAAGCAGAAAGTCTTTCTGCCTTAGTCATGCTTGCTCTCTTTGCAGAAGAAACACATTTTGGAGTTCCTTCACCTGGTTTATCACTGGCGCACGTTCCGCCAGTAACAACATTCACCCATCCACCTTTACCATCTTTAGATTTAGAACCTTTAAACCATTTGCGAAGAGTGCCTTCATGGACTACTTGTTCTCCCATGCCACCACCATTACCACCGCCGTTACCGTCGTTAGTACCATTACCGTTTCCATTACTGTTTCCATTACCATTTTCACTTTTATTTGTTTCACTTTCTTCGGTATCTTTTTCAAGCATACCTCTTCCACCCACATGGTATCCCATGGGAATCTTCTTACATTTTTTATCGGTGAAACAGTAATACTGCCCTGCAGGACATTTTTTCATAAGAAACAAGAAGTCTCCTTTATATTTATCTCTTTAACTCGTCAACCTCAGATTTTAATTCTTTGACTGCTTCAATCAAGATACCAATAAGTCCATTGTAGTTGACTGACTTATGATTTCCATTAGAAACTAACTCTGGAGCAACTTCCTCTACATTCTGTGCGGTTACACCAAGAGATGGTTTAAGAGACTCTTTCCATTTCCAACTTACACCTTCAAGTTGACTGATCATTTCAAGTGCATTATCAATCACTGATACATCTTGCTTCAAAGTAACATCCGATGTGGAGTTAAAGTTGGTAGCAGAAACATCTCCAGTTGTGGTGATATTTGTATCGTTGGAATTAGATCCGCCAACAATAGCAGTTCCAGTGACTTTTGGTAGTGTGACAGTCACATTGCCACTGTAGTTAGCATGTGCTTGAGACTGCAGTCTTGTGTAATGAGCATTGCTAGACTCGCAGTAGAAATCAAGTCTTCCTGGAGTAGAATCATCACTTTGAATTTGAATATTATTATTTGCTGTTGTTACGCCCGATATAGTAACACCATCTAAGAAATTAGCTACGGTATTGGTAGAGATGTTATCAGTAGAAGCAACACCAGTTAATCCAGATCCATCGCCTGAGAATGAGGATGCGGTTATGATACCAGAACTATTGATATGTGACGAAGTTACAGCATTAACAGTAATGCTAGGCGATCCAGAAAGTCCTGTGGAAGTGCCGGTAACATTACCTGTGAATGAAGTTGCTTCAAATGGTTTATTGGATACAAATTTTGTTCCAGAGTGAGAATATAAAATTGTTGCACTTGCACCATCAATACTAATACCTGCACCATCTGCAGCACTTGAATCTGCGGCACCAGATGCGATTACGATTGTCTTATCGTCAACAGTTAGTGTAGTTGAATTAATTGTCGTAGTTGTTCCATCAACAGTCAAATTACCAGAAACTGTTAATGCTTGACAGGTTGTTATTCCTGCAATGTTGACGTTGCTTAGAAAATTTGCTGACGTTGCTGTCTGAATGTTGTCTGTTGATGCAACTCCCGTTAAACCTGATCCGTTACCAGAAAAAGAAGATGCAGTAACAACACCTGAAAGATTTAAATGAGTAGCAGAAATTGACTCGGCATTTACGATACCACTGTTTGTTAAATCAATATTATCAGATGCTTCTAATTCTTTGATTTGATTGGATGACGAATCTACAATCAGTGGAAATCTATTTGCCATTTTTTGTAGTACTATATGTCTTATTTATTAAAATGCTACTGATACTTCAGTGTCAGACGATCTACCGAATACCGTTACAATACCAGCAGCAACTGAAACATTTACACCACCAGAACGAGATGCAACTGATAAAGTGGCACTACTTACACTAATATTAGTGAGAGATGAACCATCTCCAGAAAATGACGCTGCAGTTACAACTCCAGTTACCGATAGATTACTAGAAATGCCTATACTACCGCCAACACTCATATCGGTGCTAATCGCGACATTAACTGCATTAATGTTAATGTTATTGGGTGACTCGATAGTTGGAGTACCAGAGGCACCGATTAAATTAACCTGTTTTACTCCAAAATTCTTTGCTGCCATTTTTTTAAATTTTATTTAAGATTGCGAGAAAGTGATGCCTGTTATATTTACCCCACTAATACTCGGAACAGTATTATTAGCAAAAGGATTATAAAGAACTCTCGGAGTAGCTCCCTTTAATCCATATGAATCACTCCAGTAATTTACAGAAGTTCCTGCACCAACTGGATCTGTATCTCCATATCTATCATATAATAATTCACCCACTAGAACAGATCCATGATTAAACAACCAATCACGAGTATTTACTCTTGTTGCTGATGGATTTGATTCCAAGAAACAAGCAAGAACGCCACTTACATTAGGTGCTGCCATGCTTGTTCCATTTAAAAATCCATTATTAAAATCACTATTTCTAGGATCAGAGTGTCCAGTATTATAGGGACTCAAGATTGTGGATCCAGCAGCCCATACATCAATTGCTGGGCCAGTATTTGAAAAATTAGATTTTCTCTCGGAAGATATTCCTGTTGTATAAACAAAAGAATCTAAAGATCCCACTATTATGGGTGCATCAGATTGTCCTTGATGAGCTAGTTGTGGTGTACCCGATCGATTAAAATATTCATCAACAGATCCAAATGATTCGGAAAATTGATTTCCGTAGAATGTATATCCAGATGTAAATTCATTGTTATAGTCAACTCCTCCCGGTAAGTCCTGCTTTCCATTACTATTTCCAGAATTTCCAGCAGAAAGCACTACAATTATATCATCACAATCCGAGTCATCAAATAACTCATCAGTTGTTGATTGTGCTGTTGCGTGTTTGGATGTAAAATCAAACCACTGAACAGGATTACCGTTGTCATAAGTTAGATATTGGAGAAGATCCATGTAATAAACTGCTGGAAGAAAACTATTACTGGATAAAATGTCAGTTCCAGGATGTGATGTTCCTCTAAAAGTTGCATTATATGCATAATTTGTTGGATTATTTCCTATAACAAACTGTCTATACCCCCAACTTCCATTAACAATAGTCGGATTTTTTCTTCCAGTTACTGGATTTACCGGTTTATTCTTGTGCCATACTCTTATATAATCAAATCCATCAGCAGCATTCGAGAATCCCACATCACTGCGATCAATACACGCTATACTCCATATATTTGCCTGAAATGCTGCACCGAATTGATTACCTGCTGCTGTTCCAGCAACATGACTACCATGCCATGATCCATTAAATGAAGAAGATCCAAGAACATTATCAATCGTATAATTTGTTAACGTACCAGATCCGGGAGCAACTAGTCCATGAGACGCCCAATTAATTCCATAATTATCTTGTCCGTGAATTAATATATCTCTTACTCTACTGACAGATTCTGTAGATACTCCAACAGGAACTGATGTGTATTGTGATAATAAAAAGTCTGGGTGATCCCAACGAACACCAGTATCCATTATGACAACATCTACATTCTTACCTGATAGTGAATATGAAATATCCTCACTTAACGATGATGTATTAACTCCTACAAATTCATTTGAAGATTTGGAGTGGCGTGACAATCCCCATTGAGTAAAATTTAATGTTGATCCGGGATCTGAATTTGTTCTCAAGTTTGATATATTTTCTTTAAATCTATTAGTATCGATAAGTCTGTCAAACTCTTCATCATATTTTCTCTGCTCAAGGACAATTGGATTATGCATTGATGATAAAACAACCCAATCCACCTTTTCATTCTGTCTTAGAATCTCAGATTCCTCCTGAGACATCTCATATACAGATCTCTTTGAAGAGCAATCCATAGGAGAAATACAGGTTATTCTCCTGTTTGGAATACCATCAATTTCGTTTTCATTGATGATAAAATTATGTACTTCTAACCAATTCTCTGAATTTTTTACACAAACAGTGTAAGCCTGAGGTTCATTAGAGGAAACCTCATTAACAACAATGACTCTTCCTAATTCATTTACTTCTGTTCTCATATTAACTCATTATTTCTCTTACAAAATTATATGTTGTAACTCCAGATATTCCTGTTTCTGGTGTTGCATTGAGATAATAATTGCCTCCAGTATATGAAGATCCAATGGATACTAATAGATCTGAACTATACATGATCGCATATTCTTGTGAATATGGAGTCGTTCCAGATCTCGATACTAATACTTTCTGAGCCTGAATACCAACACTATTTTCTATATGTAGAGTATATTCAATTGTCTTAAAGTCTGATGTTGTAATAGTATCAATACTTGTTAGAATACCAGCAGTTGCTGCCCAAGAACCTACAAGTGCCTTTCTATTCGCGGTTGATGTATTTGATAAAGAAAGTTCAGTAGTAGTTACAATCCCAGTAATATTTACATTTCCAGTACCAGTTATATCTTTTCCATTTACATCTAAACTTCCACCTAACTGAGGAGTAGTGTCATCTGTTAGATTTGACATCCCTCCAGTAAAGGGAACATTAGTCAGTGCAGAACCATCTCCAACAAATGATGTTGCTGTTACAACACCAGATACTAAAACACCCCCAACCACCTCAACTTTGGAGACTGGGGATAGAGTTCCTATACCAATTTTTTGGGAAGGGGTAGCAGTTGCTACCCCTATATTTTTTGTAGAATCATCAACAGTAATTAATGATCCTAACTGAGATAGTTCCCTACCGCGTGCCATGAATAAGGTTTTTCACTATTTAGTAGAGAACTTAACCCTCAACTACGCTTCTTTCTTGAATTTGCTTTTTTAGCAAGTTCAGTGCGAAGTTCGGTAATCTGATTACCTTGTTCCTTAACTGCCTCAATCAGGATACCAATAAGTCCATTGTAGTTAACAGACTTATGAGTTTCACTGTTATTAACGAGTTCAGGAGCAACAGTTTCAACATTCTGAGCGGATACACCCAGAGATGCCTTACCATTGTTCTTCCAATTCCAGCTGATACCGTTAAGGCTGTTAATCATATCGAGCGCATTGTCGATAACAGAAACATTATCCTTAAGTGTGATATCAGATGTGGAGTTGAAGTTAGCAGCAGATATATCACCGGATGTGGTGATATTTGTATCGTTGGAGTTAGATCCACCAACAATAGCAGTACCAGTAACTTTTGGTAAGGTAAGAATTACGTTACCACTATAGTTGCTGTGTGCTTGAGACTGGACTCTAGTATAGTGAGAGTTACTGCCCTCGCAATAATAGTCCATTCTACCAGGAGTGCCATCGTCACTTTCAAGAACGATTTGGTTAGTGGCAGTTGTAACACCAGCAACAGTAATTCCACTATGGAAGTTTGCTACGGTATTGGTAGAGATGTTGTCAGTAGAAGCAACACCAGTCAGTCCAGAACCATCTCCAGAGAATGTAGTAGCAGTGATAACACCAACGTTAAGGTTTGGTGTACCGCTGAGTCCAGCAGCAGTTCCTGTTGTATTCTGGTTACCTGCCTCGTTTACACCAGGAAGGTTGATATTAGCAGAACCATTGAAGGAAACTCCACCAATTGTTCTAGCACTTTCTAGAGCAGTTGCAGTTGCAGCATTTCCGGATGTATCCTGATTACCAGACGCATTAACACCTGGCAAGTTGATACCAGCAGAACCATCGAAGGATACTCCACCGATCGTTCTAGCAGTCTCAAGGATGGTTGCAGTTCCAGCATTGCCAGAAACATTACCAGTTACATTACCAGTAAGAGCACCAACAATACCACCAGTTGCGGTTGTAACACCAGCAATCTTAACTCCACTAAGGAATTCTGCTTCAGTTGCAGTTTGGATGTTGTCAGTAGAAGCAACACCAGTTAGTCCAGAACCGTCTCCAATGAATGAAGTCGCTTCAATAGACTTGTTAGCAACCCACTTAGTCCCAGTGTGAGAATAGTTGAAGGTAGCATCAGCACCATCGATAGTGATACCAGCACCATCAGCGTTAGCAGAGGAACCAGATCCCTTAGCGAGAGTAAGGTTCTTATCTTCAACATCAAGTGTTGCAGTATTCAGAGTTGTAGTTGTACCATTAACTGTTAAGTTGCCAGACAGAGTAAGATCTGCAGCAGCAATGTTACCAGAAAGGTTCAGAGCTTGTTGATTAACGAATGCTGATCCGTTATAAACGAGAACGTCGTTATTCGATGCACTCGACAGAGTTACATCAGACAGATCATTAGCACTAGAAACAGTACCTGTTCCGGCACCAGCAGTTGCATAAGAATGGAATTCAACAATGTCGCCAGCGAAGAGAGCTTCACTAATTACAATTGAAGTTCCATTAGTTGCAGTCAGTTCAGAACTAGACAGTTTAACACCGTTGACGAATACGTCGAGGAAGTTAACGTTATAGTTAAACGAGAATGTTGTTTGTCCAGCAGTTGCTGTGCTTGTCTGAGTAGTTCTGGTTTGAGGAAGAACAGCAGTAATATCTCTCCAAGATACACCAGCACCAACAGAAGACAGAACTTGGTTCATCTGTCCATGGGTATCTCCGATAGAGACATAACCATCAACTTCCAGATTAGTGACTGTAGAAAGTCCTGTAGAGTTGATGTTACCCTGAACATTACCTACGAAACCACCTGTGGAGGTAGTAACACCAGAGTTTGCAACATGTGCAGATGTGACTGCATTAACAGTTACATTAGGTGTACCAGTTAATCCCTCTGCAAGAGCAGCAGTTCCAGAAGTATTCTGGTTACCTGCTTCGTTTACGCCAGGAAGATTGATATTAGAAGTGCCATCGAAGGAGACACCACCAATTGTTCTGGCATTCTGCAGAGCAGTTGCTGTTGCAGCGTTTCCTGAGGTATCTTGGTTACCAGATTGGTTTACACCAGGGAGACTTATGTTTGCAGAACCATCAAAGGAAACTCCACCGATTGTTCTAGCAGTCTCAAGTGCAGATGCAGTAGCAGCATTACCAGAGGTATCTTGGTTACCAGTTTGGTTTACACCAGGTAAGTTGATGTTTCCTGTACCATCGAAGGAAACTCCACCAATAGTTCTAGCATTCTGCAGAGCAGTTGCACTATCAGCATTACCAGTTACGTTACCAGTTAATGCGCCAACGAAACCACCTGTAGAAGTAGTAACTCCAGACAGGGCAGCGTGAGTACCAACCAGAGCTCCAGATACAGTAAGTGATCCAAGAGTTCCAACGGATGTCAGTGAAGAAGTAACAACTGCAGAACCAAGTGATGTAGCACCCAGAACTTCCGTGTTGTTAATCTTGTATACCTTACCAGAAGCAAGGTTCAGGTTTTCAGAAGAACCAAAGTTGTCTCCAGTATCTTGGAACTGGAATGTCTTGTCTCCGTCACCAGAGTCAACAGTGATACCAGCACCATCAGCGGCAGCATCATTCGCAGCGCCTGTAGCGATTTGAATGTTCTTATCTGCAATATTGACAGTTGTGCTATCAATAGTAGTGGTTGTACCTTCAACTTGGAGGTTACCCAGGATGTGAACTGTACCGGTGTTATCACCAATAGCAGCAGGATCAAGAGTAATTGATGAAGGGCCTGTAATTGTGGCGGTATTAACGTGGATCGCAGATCCTTCAGCACCAGTCTTGAATGATGTAGCAGTTACAACACCAGATGCAACTAATGATGTCAGAGAAACATCGGGATTCAGTGAAACTTCAACTCCATTGCTTGCAGCAGCAGAGGTAAGATTTGTTCCGCCTGTAATCGCTAAACCTTCAGAAAGAAGATTGATATCCTCAGAACCACTATCGCCGGTAACTGTCAAGGCAGAACCAACAGCAGCTGTTGTTGCGGAAGTAATACGTCCCTTAGCGTCAACTGTGATTACAGGGACAGCAGATGCACCACCATAAGTTGCAGCAGAAACACCACTAGCAGCAAGGGTGATTGGCAGAGCAACGTTTCCTGTACCATCGAATGATTGTGCAGAATCAGTTGTAGCATCTCCACTTACAGTGAAACTTCTACCATTTGCCAGAGCAGTTGCTGTTGCGGCATTTCCAGAAGTATCTTGGTTACCTGTTGCGTTAACACCAGGAAGGTTTATATTACCTGAACCATTGAAGGAAACTCCACCGATAGTTCTAGCATTCTGCAGAATAGTAGCAGAGGATGCATTACCGGTTACATCACCTACAAATCCACTTGAAGCAGTTACAACACCAGAAGCAACAACACTCGTTAGGGAGATATTGTCATCTAGGTTAACAGTAACAGAGTTACTTGAAGCGTTTGAAGTGAGGTTAGTACCACCAGAGATTGTTAAGGTTTCAGAGAGAAGATTGATATCTTCAGAACCACTATCACCAGCAACTGTCAGTCCACTACCAACGGAAGCAGTAGTCGCTGATGTTATACGTCCCTTAGAATCAATTGCAATAACTGGGATTGCACTTGTAGAACCATAAGTCGCTGCAGAAACACCACT
>Ga0181406_1000770_pt1 | contig 11988 bp, 20 predicted proteins | sample 29SPOviralmetaG_FD_130135 | JGI IMG/M metagenome (GOLD analysis project Ga0181406, IMG submission 130135) | Marine viral communities from the oligotrophic San Pedro Time Series (SPOT) site, San Pedro Channel, CA, USA - 29 SPOT_SRF_2011-12-20 | ecosystem: Environmental > Aquatic > Marine > Strait... | reverse complement strand
TGAAGTTATCAATGACTATCTAAATCGTATGACTAAGATTGTTTTAGAGAATGGTGGAACAGTTGATAAGTACATGGGTGATTGTATCATGGCATTTTGGAATGCACCATTAGATTGTGAAGACCATGCCGAGATGGCGGTCAAGACTGCTATCGAATGTGCAGAAGAAACAGAAAGACTAAAACAAGATTTCAAAGAAAGAGGACTACCAGATATCAACATAGGTTCTGGTGTCAATACAGGTACATGCATAGTTGGTAATATGGGTAGTGATACTAGATTCGATTATTCAGTCATTGGAGATGCCGTCAATCTGGCAGCTAGACTAGAGGCAACCACAAGAAACTATAAGACTGAAGATGGTGGTATCGTATCCACATTATATTCTTCCTATACTATGGAAAAACTCAAAACCATCAAATCTGTAGAAGTTGATAAAATCAAAGTCAAAGGAAAAGAAGAACTCATCACAATCTACAAACCTAAATGATAATCATTCTCATTTAGACCCCCCTAAAATAATACTTGACAATACTTGCCCAGGCTGGTATGATGTACACAATGAATAAAAAAAAAAGATTAAAAATAGTTAAATTAGGGGTTGACAATACCTGTTCAGTCCTGTATAATGGTACATATAAACTAAAAAAGACATGAGAGGTCTAATATGAAAGAGAGTATAAGAAAAGAAATAATGGGTATGAATCTTAGCGAGTTAAACAACTTGACTGAGTTTGTTCGTGATGTACAAGTAATGACTGCTAAATCCACACTTAAAGTGGGTATGGATGTTTATATTGTGCAAAAGACTAAAAGAGAGATGGGTACAATCACAAAAATTAAAATTAATAAATGTCAAGTAGACATAAATGGTAGATTATATTCTGTACCAATGTCAATGTTAGAGGTAGCGTAATGAGATTTTTAGCAAAACCAAGAATTCTTAACAGTAAATTTGATAAGACATTTAAGACTGAGAAAGAAGCAGTGGCGTTCTTAGAAAAAGAAACAGAACATCACATGCATAAAGAAGATTGGAAATTAATCGGTAAATTAATAGAGGTATAATATGGGTGCAGTAAAAGATATGTATATGGGTGATGCAGAAAATATTCTAAATGTGACCGCTAATAAATTAATAGGTGGTGATATTTCAGAAGATGATGCATTAGAAATTTTAGATAATAATCTTGATATATTAGGTATGTTAGGATTTGATAATAAGTATGATGCTTTGGCAGTCGTTTATCAAATGACAGAACAAGTATATAAAGAGAGGATTTAATGAAAGGAAGTTCAGGCAAACCAAGACAAAATTTTCAAGTTCGTAATTACGACCAAAAGAAAACTTTTAAAAAGAAACCACCAGAAGAAAAAGCATCTGGTTTAGGTGTAAAAGTTCATGGTGATGATATCACTAAAGCATTACGAATATTTAAAAAGAAAATTCTTAAAGCAGATATTTTAAATGAGGCAAGAGAAAGACAACATTTCATAAAGAAAAGTGAAAAGAAAAGATTATCAAAAGCTGCTGGCAAACAAAGGTGGTTAAGAAAACTTAGAGAAACGCCAGGGGTACACAATTACAATAAAAATTATAGAAAGAAAACAGGAAGATAAAATATGACAGATGTAAAATTATTACGCCTTACTACAGGTGAGGACATTGTAGCAGAAGTGACTAATCAAGATTATGAAGATAATGCTAAAACAGTCACTACAGTAAAGAAACCTTTTGTATTGATACCAATGGGGCAGAATCCAGGTGCAAGTCAAGAGAGTAAATTATACTTTTCACCTTTTATACCATTTGCAGAGAATGATGAATTTGATATTAAAGAAGAAAATATAATAACAGTCAATGAACCTAAGGCAGATATTAGAGATAACTATTTAAATTATATCGGTGCAATTGTACCAGTCGAGAAAAAGATTATATCATGACAGATGAAAAAGATAATGTAGTTGTTGGGCCTTGGGGCGATAAACCAATAGAAAACAATGGTGAGTGGGCTAAGAAAAAGATAGACAAAGCTTTAGATAAAAATAATACTCACAAGATGATGCAAGACAAACTTGACAGAATCGAAGTCATAACTGAAAAAATTATGATACAATTAATTCATACTATTAGTGAATATGGTTACGATATTACAGATGAAAGATTTAGTTTAGACATTGGATTTTTATCAGAAACAGTTAAAGGTGTTTTATCAAGACAAGAAAAATTGCCACATATTGTACAAGGATTACTTGATAATATAATGGCACCATCACCTGCTCAATCAGAAGATGGTACAGATGTATTTTATTCAAAATTTGATGCACCTCTACTAGCAGAATTAGTTGACATGGCAGAAGATATTAAAGATGATAATCAAACAGAGATAGCATTTGAATCAGACTTAGAATTACAAACAGACCCAACAGAAATATCTGAGTGGAAAGATAAAGATGATGAAGACAAAGATAAGGATTAAAACGAATTACAATAATGTAGTTGCCGATATAACTATACGAGGCATAAAATTAGTTATAAACAATAATAATCATAGGAGATTATAACATGGGTAGAAAGAAACTATCAAAAACACAAAGAGTAATTAATTCATTCGAAAGAGGTGATGTAATTACATGGAAACAATTAAGAACAACATTTGACTTAACTTCGCCACAAGCGATGGTAGATAAATTAAGAAGTCAAGGTTATATGATTTATACTAACAAAACTGTTAGTGGTACTTCATATCGTATGGGTGAACCAACACAAGCAATTATTAACGCTGGTGTAGGTGAATTACTTATGAACGGCAGAGCAGATAAAACAATTATCGCTGCTGGAATCAAAGCACTTTATGGAACAGGTGTTTCATTCGCTTCTTAATTATTTAAGAATTAGTGGGGTGACTTTCGGGTCACCCTTTCTAAACAGGAATTTAATATGATATTAGTAGACATGAATCAAATCTCTTTAGCATCTTTAATGATGCATTTGCACATGAATAAAGGTGAGTTAGATGAGGAAATGGTTAGACATATGATATTAAATTCTGTAAGAATGTATCGAACAATGTTTAACGAGGACTTTGGTGAAGTAGTTCTCACTTATGATTCAAGGGCATATTGGCGTAAACAATTATTTCCACAGTATAAAGCGAATCGTAAAAAAGGTAGAGAATCAGATGATAAAGATTGGGATAGTATCTTCGGAGTTCTGAATCAGATTAAAGATGAGATAAAAGAATTTCTTCCCTATAAAGTTGTAGAAACTTATGGGGCAGAAGCAGATGATGTAATTGCAATAGTATGTAAGCATTATCAAAGTGAAAAAATCATGATTGTATCTGGTGATAAAGACTTCATACAGTTGCATAAATATGAGAATGTAAGACAATATAGTCCAATTACTAAAAAACATGTAAATGGGGTTAATCCAGTTGTCTATATAAAAGAACATATACTAAAAGGTGATAAATCAGATGGTGTACCAAATGTATTATCGCCAGACCATACTTTTACAGATGGTTTGAGGCAAAGACCTTTAACTATTAAAAAGATGAATAGTATATTAGCTCAAGACATTGATGATTTAAATGATGAGTTGAAAAGAAATTTTCAAAGGAATGATGCTTTAATTAATTTGGATAATATACCAGAGGAATTAGAACAATGTATTCTAGATGATTTCAAAGGTGCCACTTGTGGCGACAGAAGTAAATTATTAAATTACTTTATGGATAAAAGACTGAAAAGTTTAACTGAACAAATTGGAGAATTTTAAAATGGAAAATGGCGTAACACTATTGTTTTCAGAAGTACTTGATAAAGTACACAAAGCAAAAACAAAATCAGAAAAGGTAGCAATACTCATAGTGAATGATAACAGTTCATTAAGAATGGTATTGAAAGCATCTTTTGACCCAAAAATAGAATGGGTCATACCACAAGGTGAAGTACCATACACAAAAAATGATGCCCCTATGGGAACAGAACATACTGTTCTTCAAAGTGAAGCAAGAAAATTATACCACTTTATTAAAGGTGCAGATAATGAAACATCACAACATCAAAAAGAAAACATGTTTATTCAAATGTGTGAAGGCCTTCATGAAAGTGAAGCACAATTATTGTGTGATGCAAAAGATAAAAAATTACATCAAGTATATAAAGGTTTATCGAAAGATGTAGTAAGAGAGGCTTTCAAATGGGATGAAAATTTCATGATTGAAGAAGCACCAAAATATCCACAAGCGCCAGGAAGTGCTTCTGGAGTATAAAGTACTTGACAATTCCTGTTAAACCTGTTAGAATGGTTTAAATGATGAGGATAGTAAAAAAATTCCAGTTCATGTCGACTCACTCTCTCTCGACCTCATCATAGAGTCGATATGAACACCATAATAGGTATTACATTATGAGTAAGATTAAAAAGATACCATATAAATTTGTACATGTATATTGGATTGACATAACATCTGATAGTGCATGGCGAAGTATAGAAGATGTAAAAGAAGAATCTTTACCTAGATGTTTGAGTACAGGTTTTTTAGTTAGTGATGAGGATGATGAAGTCATTAGATTAGTTAGTGATTTTAATTTCAAAGAAGATGGCACGATTGATGATTGTGGTAATTCTACTATCATTCCTAAATGTGTAGTGCAAGAGGTCAAAGATATATCATGAGTTTTTACATACCAGATTTAATGATTTACTTTATTGCAATTGTATCCATGATTGTAGTTCTAATAATGATGAGTAGCCTAGAGAGAAAAAGATTTAAGGAAGAAGAAGAATCTAAAAAAAATGTTTGAACATGTAATTAGAAATCCCTTTGACATGAAACCAGTTTTCAATATTTGTGAAAACCCAAAGTTCAATGCAAATGAAACCGACCTAGAAATACAAAATCAAAAACTAATTGAGTTAAATAATCTAGGTGATAACATTTGGTTTGAAACAGAAGTTGCACAAAAAGAAAAACTAGTTGAAAAAACAGCTGCAAGTTTAGGATTATTTAATCAACATGATGATTATCAATTATTTACTGAATGTGATGATGTAAAACAATTAGGTATGGTAATTGAAGATGATGTAGTTATCATGCACAATGGTAAACTAGAAGCATGTTTTGTGGCATTTCCATCATCATGGAATGCTGGTGAAAAGGTTGGTAAAAGTTTAGAAGAATTACATGAACCAATTGCAGATAATGAAGCATTACTTCGTGCATCAAATGGTATCATGAGAGCCATGACAAGTGGACAATCTTATCATAGGTATACTTGGGGTATATCATCATTAAATGGATACAGTAATCATCCATTATATGAGAAACCAGAGTTTGATTCTCTGGATGATTTAACATTTAGAGTGGAACATGAGAGGACTGCCACAGTCGTAAAAGACACCACAGCAGTCTTTCTAATACATGTTGATACATACCCATTAAAAGAGGTATTAAGGACTGATTTTGGACTAATTAAAGAAAGTATTGACAGTATGAGTGAAAGTGTGTTAGAATATAAGAATCTAGTAAAAGTAAAGGAGTTGATGAATGAATATCTTTTATCTACATGAAGACCCAATACAAAACATCAAGTGGCATGTTGATAAACATGTTGTAAAGATGGCAACAGAATATGCACAATTACTATCTACTGCACATAGATTTTTAGATGGTGAATTGTATGAAGATAGAACAAAAAATAATCACAGAATCAAAAGGTGGAAACTGCCCGATGAAAGGGAAAGTATACTTTATAAAGCAAGTCATGTGAATCATCCTTGTAATGTGTGGGTGCGAAAAAGTAAATCAAATTATCGTTTGATGAACCAGATTTACATGGCTTGTCTTGCAGAGTATACACATAGATATGGAAAAATACATGGAGCATCGAAACCATCTATTAGTCTACTTAGGGCACCAGATAATATTAAAGACATTGGGTTAACAGAATTACCTCAAGCAATGCCTGAATATTGTAAGGTGATAGGTAATCCAATTCAGGCATATAAAAATTATTATATAAATGAAAAGAATGGATTTGCTAATTGGAAAAATAGAACGAGGCCAGAATGGTATGGAAATATTTAATAGTAAAGACTTAGCAGAAGATATTGAGTATCTGAAAAGAACAGTTAAAAATTTAGAAAAAACTGTAGAAGAACAAAATAAAAAAATTAATTCTATGGAAAAAAATTGTGATGAATTTTATAAAAACATAGAAGAATTAGAATCATTGATTGAAGATTTAGAACCTGATATATCAGAAGTGGAATATCCAAAATAATGCCAACATATACATTTGAAATAATAGAAACTGGTGAACAGTATGATGAGATGATGAAAATCTCAGAAAGAGATGATTATATAAAAAATAATCCACAAGTTAAACCAGTAATGACTGCACCTAATTTTGTAGGTGACCATATTATTAAAAAAATGGATGGTGGAATGAAAGAAACATTACAAAAGATTGCAGACAAGAATCCTAATACGCCATTGGCAGATAGGTTTTCTAAGAGGTCAGCAAAAGATATACAAAAAGAAAAGGTTGTGAAAAAATACAATTTAAAGGATACCTTACTTTAGAAAATGAATAAATACTTTTGTGATATAACCAATTTAACTATAGATTATACACAGGGGGTTGACTAACATGAAGTGGTCAATCCCTACTTTATTATGTTGATATTGAATAAACAAGACTCTATACACGCTGCTACAAAGTTAATTAAATACTTTAAGGACTTCAAGCGTATTGATGATTATTTTCGTGCAAGAAAGATTGAACGAGTTAAAAATATACCTGTTCCTATTCCAGGCATGAGTATTGAAGATGATATGTTTCAATCATATGATATGCACCCAGAGGATATGAATTTCAAAGTCGTGCAAATGCAGACAGAAACATTTGATAAAATGCTTGAAAAGATTGCTTCATTTTCACCAGACCAGGCACCTGGCAAAGAAATGAAATTGATTATCAAAGAAACAAACACAGATACACATGTTGGTTATATTAAATTAGGTTCACCATTGATTAATTCAAAACCTCGTAATGATTACTTGGGTGGTATTCCAGACTTACCTATCTTTAACAAGCGTGCTATCATGGGGTTTAATATTGTTCCTGTTCAACCATTCGGTTACAATTATCTTGGTGGTAAACTCATGGCTGCAATTTGTAATTCACATGCAGTTAGAAGAATGTTAGATAAGAAATATGATACAGAATTTTGTTTATTTGAAACAACTAGTCTTTATGGTAATATAAAAGGTTCATCTATGTATGATGGTATGAAACCATATTTAAGATATAAAGGTGATACACAATCTAAATTTTTATTAACACTAGGTGAAGAAATATATTTTGAAATGAGAGATTGGTTTACTGAAAAAAATGGTGGTGAAGATTTAATTCACAAAGGTGCATCATCAAGAAAACTTAAAATGCAAACTAAGATGGTAGGTGTTATCAAAGCAAGTTTGAAAGTACATGATGCCAAGGCACATGAGATGTTTTCAAAAGAAATTGCTAAAGCAGGTGATGTGACCACACAAAAAAGATTTTACATGGGTGAATATGGATATGCAAATGCTAAAGATGTTTTGTTAGGAAAAACAGAAACTCTAATCAAAGGAGATAACTTTGATAGATTTGAATTAGATGGCATATTCAAATGGTGGAAAAAGAAAGCCACTAATAGATACAATAAGTTGGTGGCAGAAAATAAAGTTCGTAAAGAACTAGAAGTCTGGAATCAAGATACCATGAACAAGATTGATATAATTAGATAAAAGACTTGACAATCTTTGTTTAGTTATGTTAGTATACAAACAAGAATTGGGAAAATACAATTTTCATTGAGATGAATTATATGTACTTCTTAATATATTTAATAGTAATTGGTATGTTTTTGCGAAAACATATTTCAATTTTTTAAAAGGAAAACTATCATGAAAAAAAACAGAAAAGTTTTTAAAACACTCGTTGCCGAAAGTGGATTAGTAAATCATTTTGATTATCTTAATCAGTACATTGGTGAAAAAAATCCACATGGATATCATAGAACAGATATTGATTTATCATTTCAATCTCGCTCTCGTTGGGGTTCAAAAAAACGCTCTAATTTTATTAATTCATGTTTAATGAATATGAATATTAGTAAATTTATTTTAGTTGATGTTAAAAAATGTTTTGTTAACGCTACAGCTGAGGAAGATAAAAAATATTTTAAATCTTGGTTAGATAAAGGCGTTCTATATTTAAATGTAGATTCAAACAATCGAACAGTCACTCTAATAATGTTTAAAAATGGAGATGTAAGGATACCACATGGGGATTACCCACAACCAAATGGTCTTGTTTATAGTGTTGATAGAACAAATGACACATACAAAACTATGGATGAAAGTTTAAAAAAAGTATTTGAACTTAATAATATGTCGATATATGTTGTATCTGCTGCCACTAGAAAACAACTCGGTGATTTGTTTGAGAGAATGAATAATGGTGTACCATTAAATCATTTTGAACAGTTAAACTGTATATACAGCACAACTTGTGAAACTATTCGTAATCTTGCTGATGACCTACATAAACAGTTTGAAAAAGCTGTAACCTTTTCTGCAAATGATATTAATCGTAGGATAATTGATGGTTGGTTAGCTCATGTGTCATATCTTACAATAAAAGGTTATGGTAAATCTTTTACTAAACCAACACACAGAGAATGGTACTCATCAGAAAGTTCATCAAATGATATTATAAACCAATTTGCTGATAATTTTAAAGATTTTATTAACAAAGTTGTTGGTGATAAATTAAAGTTAATGCAGCACAAATGGGTAATCTTTGATTTATTTTATATGTGGAACGAACAAAAAAACAAAAATATGGTTTTTGTTGAAGATTCAAACATGGTACAAGATTTTGTTGATATATACACTGAATTGTTTAATGATAAATCATTAAATTATCATTATTTAGAAGATGGTATTGAACCAGATGAAGATACTCAGAGATTTCCTTTTGCTAAATTAATTTGTGGTGAAGGTGCAAACACAAGAGTTCGTATGGGTGCCTACAAATCTAAAGGTTGGAATATAAACAAATATTTTAAAAAACCAATAAAGAAAGACCCTAAAAGAGTTGCCACAAGAATGGAAAAACAAGGAATTGCTGTTCGTGATGGATGGAAAGATTCTGATGGTGATTCATTTACCCCAGAAACATTATTTGATGGCAATTTAGATGCTGGACATGTTATTGCTCACAATCATGGTATTGAAAAGGGTGGTGTAACTGAACCAGATAACATGGTTATAGAAAAAATGTCAAAAAATCGTGGTAAAGGCGATAAGGAAACTATTATTAAAAAATGAAAATAACAATTGCAAGACTACGCTCATTTGTTAAATATAATGGCCCACTCGAAACTGTTCTGGATAGTTTTTTCGAAAACTATGTAAAGTGGATGAAAGCAAATCCACAACACGAGTATAAAACTTATAATGTATCTTTTGATAATACTCGACCAAAAAGAACACCAGAAACAATTGAGTGGGCTGATGTAATTGTAATACCATCTGATTCTGAATTTAGATATCATGGTGAATTACAAATGAATCCAAAAGACCTTGCAAAATCAGAAAGTCATATAGAACTTATCAAACCTTTTTTTAAGGACAAGACAGTTGTAATGTTTAGAAGTGATAGAGGGGATACAGAAGAATTGTATCGTAGTTTTCTGCCTGATATTAAGAATTTCTATACGATAGATGAAATAGATTTTAGTGGTAATATTCATGGTATGAAATATCACTTTATACAAACACTTAAAAATCCTCTCGCAGATATGATTGATACTGGTAAAAAAATTGACTGGGCATATTGGGGAAGAATGAAACATGGAAATGATAGAGAAAAAACTATTCGCAAAATTTATCGTTCAGAGTTATCTACTGTAATGGTTGGTGGATTTCCTAGTGGAGTGAAACGACAGGCTGCATGGATTAAAGATTGGAAAGAATTGTATCCAATGTTAGAACCTGCCAGAAGTACATTATGTTTTAACTGGTTAGACCCAACTGCTACAACATCAAGATATCCAGAAGCATTATCAATTGGTTTGATACCTTTTGTTTGGCAAGACTATGATATTAACAATACATATAATATAGATGATTGGCAAAGAGTAGAAGAATTTGAAGAATTAAAAGATAAAATTATACAATTAAGAGATGAAGATTTTTTTGCAGACAAACTAGAGGAGTGTAGGACTAATTATAAAAAAGTTCTTTTAACAGAAGATAAATATTTCCAACAGTTTAGTGAAATGATAAATGAGGCAATAAAATTATGAAAATACTTTTACCTTTTCAAGACCCATATGGAAGACCTTTAGACCACCCAATAGTGAGTGGGGGAACTGAAATGTTTTGTAAATTAATATACGAAAATTTTGATGTAGAAGTTTTACAATTAGAAGATAAGGATACTTTAAGTAAAAAAGGTCTTTACTCTCGTAAAACTACAGATGAACAACAAAAAAGTATCCTAGAAAAAGCAGAACAATGTAATGCAGATATTATAATTAATAATTTTGCTTGGTCTTCATTTTGTGGTTCAATAGTTTCTCAATCACATGTTCCAGTAATGAATATTGAACATTGTTTTTATCCATTTCTATCTATCGTGAATAAATGGCATAATTTACTTAAAAATGGTCACTCTTTATTTCTTGTGTCTAACTTGCAAAAAAAATATTATGATGGAATGAATGAAAGAATTGGTAAAATGAATAAAAAAATTGGTAAACGACCCTTACCAATTAACCTACTTAATCCATCATTTTGTAAAACAAAACCAGAAATACTGGACATAGAATATGATTGTGGAACTATCGGCAGATGTGATAAAGAAAAAAATCCATTTAAATTAAAAGATATGACAAAAGATACAGACTTCAGAACATTAGTGATTTCATCAAAATCTTCTAATACTGACAAACAAGGACAATATTATGAAAAAAATAAAAATTGGAGTGATACTATTTGGGATAAACCTCATGATGAAGTTGTAAAGAATATTTCAAAATGTGGAACATTTTTTTCTACTTGGAATAGAGAAACTTGGGGTATAACTGCATTAGAGGCATTATCTTGTGGTGTGCCAGTAATACTAAATTCTAATAAAAATGGTGACCATGCTTCTGAGATTATTCCAGCAAGTGAAAATCATTATAAAAAAATACCTACTAATGATAAAGAAGCTCTTGCAAATGCAATAAAATCATTTAAAAATATTGATAGAAAGGAAATACAAGAAATGACTTTAGAAAAACATAGTCTAAAAAGTTGGAAAAAACAAATGTTAGATTGTATGAGTTATACAATAGATAACTTTAAGAGCAAAACTAGTAATTTAAAGAAATTTATAAACTAAATAATACATGGCAAAACCAGAAGTAAATGATATGATTGAACATTCTGAACCTGCATTTGATAGAGTTGCTACAGGTAAAGTGACTGAATTATTAAGTTCACAGTTCATTTATGAGGTTCATAAAGTGATAGAAAAAGGTAGAGAAAAAATACCAGTTGATAAAACAAGCACAAGAATGTGTATGTTTGATGAAATATGGAGTAAGATTTAATGTCAAGAAAGAAAGAAATTAATGCTGGTGATTTGGTAAAAATTGAACCAATCACAGATAATCAAAAATTAGTATTTGAGGGTTACAAGAAAGGTAAGAATGGATTCTTATTTGGATGTGCTGGTACTGGTAAAACATTTGTATCATTGTATCTTGCACTACAAGATGCACTCAAACAAGGAACAGCTTTTGATAGAGTTGTAATTGTTCGTTCATTAATACCAACAAGAGAAATAGGATTCTTGCCTGGTGATGAAGAAGACAAGGCAGCTTTGTATCAAGTACCATATTCAAACATGGTACAGTTTATGTTCAAACAACCTAAT
>Ga0181406_1000767_pt1 | contig 12019 bp, 23 predicted proteins | sample 29SPOviralmetaG_FD_130135 | JGI IMG/M metagenome (GOLD analysis project Ga0181406, IMG submission 130135) | Marine viral communities from the oligotrophic San Pedro Time Series (SPOT) site, San Pedro Channel, CA, USA - 29 SPOT_SRF_2011-12-20 | ecosystem: Environmental > Aquatic > Marine > Strait... | reverse complement strand
TCTCCTTCATAAGGAAATATTCGTGGTATATTTTTTTCTTCGAATGTTTCACCAAAAGGAATGTCATTATATCCTCCCTTTGAGTTTCCAGTAAATCCCCTATAGTTTTCAGTTGGTTTTTCATCTGGGGCATTTATATTATAGCTTGAAGCTGGTAGTGCATTATGATTAACATAGTTCCAAACATTAACAACAGTCATATAATATTTAGCAGTACCTTCCTTTTTTAATTGTGCAGACGTTGATGGTGCACTCATTAAAAGAACAATTTCTCCTAAGAGTGGTGGTTGTTGAAAATTTGTGTTTAATGGATTATACCATTGTAAATTATCTATTGGTTGGCCAAATTGACTGACAAGAGGTCTTGCTAGTATACAACCCATTAACCTTCTCTGATCCGTACTCCATTCTGGATGAGATGGGTCCATGATAATATCAACAACTTCCGCAGCCTCTAATATCTGGTTTATTGTTGATTGAGCATTTGTCGCCTTTTGTTGTTGCGGGTTAGGATTGCTCGGTTTGCTTCTTGCTACTCTTGGCATTTTTTTCTTCTTCCCATTCTACTTTAGCTGTTTCTTTAACAGTATCTAATAGTTGTTTTTTCTCATCTTCTGATAGACTAAAACTTGTTCCTTCTTCTGTAGTTCTTGAACTGGCTCTTTGAATAATACTAGCCATCTTAATTAAGGCGTCGTCATTTTTTATACCAGCGTCTATATAATCCTTTATTAGCGGTACTAATATTGTTGCATCAGTAATATTTTTAACCAACGGTTGTAGTTGGGCTATTAAAGAATTTATCTGTTTATCCTTCTTTTTTGAGTTGGTATGAATTTCCTTTAATAAATCAGAAAAGTTTTTACCTTCAAATATTTCATCTTCAAACATATTATATCTCCTTGTTTACTATAAATATCAGTTTGTCGTAAAAATAAAAAAGCCCGGAGCGATTAACTCCGAGCTTAATTTACTGACTTATTTTATCAATTACTTCTTGACAAAAAATGAGGCCACAATGACTAATACTACTAGTCCTGCGAATCCACCTTGGCCAAATCCATTTACTAATGCAGTTAGATTTGCGATTACATCCATTCCATAGATTGAACCACCAGTTAATACGAACCATAAGATCGTTACTGGTAATACAGCCATAAGGATTGAACCTAATCCACCAAAGAATCCTGTAATATATTTAATTACGCTATCCATTTTGATTTCTCCTGTTTTTCTCTATTGTTAATAATTGTCGAGAGCATTTGTCCAATATGGACGTTAATTAAAATTTAAGACCAAACCCTAGAGTAAGGTTTGTCGTCTTTTCCGCTGTGTTGTAGACCAATTTAGGGTCTACGTATACACCTTTGTGTATAGTGAACAATTTACCTAGACCAATACTTAATGATTCTGTATCTAGTCCGCTTGTCGCTGCATATACAAAATATCCTTTTACAAAATATCTTGCATGTAGATCGTAAGTCATATCTACTGTCGAATCAGCTTGAGATACGGATAGGCCAACCATTAGGTTGTCCATTACGCCATACCCAACAGTTGGCGAAACTGCCCAATCTGTCCAAGCTACGTTTGCAACGTCTCCAGTACCAATGTACCAATCGCCTTTAGTCTGTGCTTGTGTTCCTAAAATAGTTGCACATGCCAATACTACTGTTAAAATAATGTGTTTCATAAAATTTCCTCTCTTTGTTTAATTTGCTTAGTTGAATGCTCTCTTCTTTTAAGCCTTTATTGAATAACCTTGCGCTATTCTAATAACCTTATTTAATAACCTTTTGCTATAACCACTAATAAATATACTTTTTATATTAAAAGGATGCCCCATTTTCAAATTTTTTGTATAAGTAGGCAAAATCCTCTCTTATGACATTAACCACCTTTGTAATGTGTTGTGTTTTGGTGTTAGTCATTTCTCTAATCATAATATATAGTGCTTTTTTATTGAATATTTCTATATTTTTTCTATCCTCAAACAGTTTAAGAACAGCATAAGCTATCCTTTTATCCCTAATTGATTTGAATGTTTCTTCAACTTTTCCATGGTAATACTCTGTAAAACTATTCATAAAAATATCTAAACCATCTCTTTTTTCTTCTAACGCTTGCTCTGCTCCTAGGTCTCTCTGGAAATCTATAACAGATATAGGCGCCTTGTTTTTTAAGTCTCTATAATTTTTATTGTTGTTCTGTATTAAATAGTTTTTTGTTATTTGGCCAAAATACGAAAAAGCTTTACCTTTTCCTTCTACAAACTTTCCCATTTTTTCTATTAGAAAAGCAATAACCTCTTGTTGAACCTCTCTTGTACCACCGTCAAAATAATAAAACTTAAATGTGTGAATAATGTTTTCAGATAATTTTTCAAATGGAAACTTAATAAACTCATTATATACTTTATTTTTTAATCTTTGGTTTGTTTCTTTATTATATGCTATTATGGCCATTTCTGTTTCGTTAGTAAAATACATTTTTCTTTTTCTTGGCCTACCTCTTCTAGCTTTAGGTGGTAATAATGCCTCTTGCCTTTCTTCTTCTCTGAGTATTTCAATATCTATATAAAATTTTTCAACTGGACTATTTTTTTTCGCCATTATCTTTTAACTCCTCTAAAGATTCTATAGTTTTTCGTATAGCTTCAAATGTTGATCCAACCTCATCATCGCTTTCAAATATTTTTTTAGAATCTAATTCACGTATTTTTGATAAAATATTTGCCAATGATAGTCCATAATTATCTACCCAAGTAGAAGATTCTTCATTTGCTTCTTCTAGGTTTTCAACCTTTCTAAATAAGTTTATGTTTATATAGACTGAAACTAGTAATAATAAGAGTACTATCCAAACCATTTATGCTTCTCCAAATAAATCCTTAAACATGTCCTGAGCAGATCCATTTGTGCTTAAGTTTTTGGTACTAGGTTTTTTTACAAACTTTGGTTTTGTATCTAGTACCTGTTTAATTGTATTACCACCCTTCCAATTTTCATACTCTATTCTAGACGCCATGTGATCTGCATGGTGTAATACTATAGGTAAATTATTCCATAGAGCTTTTTCCTTACCCCACGGTTTAAGGTATGCATCATTGGCAGAATCATATACTCCATCATGTGTTAGTATACCTATCATTTCATTTTGAGAAAAAGTAATACCGTAATTAGACAACAACCAAATACTTCTATGTGGTACTGTCATATGTTGTATTTTTGGATTTGGGTCGTATATCTTTCCTTGGTTTTTTCTATGCCATTCACTAGGGTTTGGTACATAGTATTCATTTTCTTTGTCTCCAACCTTTCCTAAGTCGTGGTTAAGGGCACAAAACATAAGTTCTTCTTTAGTATAATTACTCATATCTGCTCCCATACTTGACCAAAGATCGTGTAGTTTTTCTGAACAATCCATTACACGTAAAACGTGGTCAACATATCCTCCAGCAAAACAATTATGGAAGTGTTCTATTCCTGAAGCTGGCGCTAACATCATTCTCTCAGCAAAAGATTCATACATAGACTTTAATTGGTCTTTTCTTTTGCCTTCAAAATTAGTATCAATCTTTCTAATAAGTGCTTGCCAATTTTGAGCTATTTGTTCTTCTGTTAAATTCATATTATTCTCCATATAAACTAAATTTTTGTTGTGGGAGTGGTGCAACTTCAACCTCTTGTACTGAATATACCTTTCCGTCAAATGCTGCTAAATGATAATCTCTACAACCAGTTTCTTGAAAACACCATTCTAATCCATCTGTTAGTGATTCAAATATAATATCTGTTCTACCAACCGGCTTCCATCTATCTCCAGGAGGTACTCTTTCTAATACTTGTGTTTTTTGTTCTGAATATTCCATATCTAATCAAATAATAATTTTAATTGTTTTTTGTCTTTTTTCAAGTTTTTATCTTTTATCGAACCAAAAGAATCTCTAACTACAGTTTCATGGTAACCTAATGCGTGGGCCATTCTTATACAAATTGTCTTAAACTCTTCACAAGTCATTTCATTTGGTATTTTTAGTTCTATAGATTTTGCTTCTTTTGTTTCACTACCTCTTCTATATATTAAGAAGTCATAATTTTCTGAATCCATTTTCCAGTTCTCTCCAGTAACTTTATTGGTAAATATAATAATATAACGATAAGTGCTATAGATAAAATCACAGCACCTATTGATAATGCTAATATTCCAACTATAATTTCTTCTACTAATTCTTTCATTTATAGTTAATATAATAAAATTATTTCAAACGGTAAAATCTGGGCTATTTATTTTTATATTTTGTTAGATATTCTTCCCTATTGAATGTTCTAGGGAACTTAGCGGTTGCTACTTTAGTGTGATATTTTATGTCTGACATTATGAGTTTTTTATCTTTTTTCCAACGAGCCAATCCTAACTGTTTTTTAAGTTTGTGTAAGTTTAATGCTGCAATTGCCATCAACTCTGTTTTTTCTCTTTTTGTCATTCTTTTTGATTTTGGTCTATTCTTTTCAACCTTTGTTGGTTCTAGCTTTCCCTTTAGTTCTGGTTGCTCTACGCCTCTATGATACACGTTTCCATCTTTATCAATAAACTCAGCCATCAACGTACAACCTCTAGGTTTATCTGATGGTTTGTAAGAACTTTCTACTGGATCTACCATTTCACTAACGCAATCTGAACAGGTAACAGCAGTAGTTTCTTCACCACACTTTGACATTTGACCACAACGCTTACATTCCATGTATTTGTATAGTGCTCCTTCTCTCTCATTCCAAGCTGTTCCCTTTCTATATTCTACTGCATATGTTTCTTCTTCATTTTGTTTCATAGCATTCCTCTTTGTCTTAATTGTCCTACTTGAACGCGGGTTAACTTTCCAGTACTTAATTGTTTTTGCCAGTACTCTTTGTCACGTCCTTCATATAACTTAAAATGTTGTAATTCAGGTTCTAATTCTTCTAAATCATCAACAACTAAATCTTGTTTTTCTATTTTTAATTCTTCAGTCCATTCTTTTGGAATTGGGTAAGGCTTATTAAATTCATATCTTTCTGGTATAGACATTTTAATATCTTTGGGTCTTATTTGGGCAAATGCAAAATTAGCCGCTACAACTAGCGCAATTGCCAATGGATCAAATACAAATATAATAAGTAATAGGAACCAATTTACAACTTGGCCCATTGGGTAACCAGTTGTCTCTGCAAGGTATTTAAGGGGTCCTAATTCTCTTTCAGCTTCATTACCTATTTCTTTATCTAATAAAGCCATATCAGTAGTAGATATAGAATCAAGTATTGCTTCTAGTTTTATATTTACAATATCCCTGTCACCAATTGTGTTTTTTAATTCTGTTTGTAACGCTCTTCTAGCAGAACTCGATGTAGTTGTAATTAGTTGGCCTGACTCTTTATCTATATATTGGACTTGTGCTGGATTAGAAAGAGATATTCTTAAATCAGAAATAGACTTATTCAACTGTCCTTTTTCAATTTGTAGATCTGCTTTTTGTTCTTGGAATCTAACTTGTTTTTGATTTATTATTGCTAAAGACTTATCTAATAATTCAGACTTGGTTGCTGTCTCTTGGTAGGCTCCAGATAAGAATCCATATATACCACCACTAGTAATTATCATCAAAACAAATACTGCTATTCCAAGATATGTTCTAAGTACTTTATTTATAGTATCCCAATATTGATATAATAGAGAGGCTGCAACCAATTTTGCAAACTCTAAAGAACCAGCCATAATAATAACCTGTAAGCTAGCACCAGCAAATAATTTACTTAATCCAAAAACAGAGTAAAATGCAGCTGATCCTGAAACCGCAAGGGCAGATATTGCTATAAGAATAGGAAATAATTTAGCCTTCATGTAATATAAGTATCTATTTTTTATTATTTATTTCAAATATATACGAATACATAAGAATACCAGAGTCTGTTCTATCATGCCTGTATTCATATAATTTGTTTCCAGCCTTCAACATTAAATTCTTAAACTTATTTAAAATTTCCTTTGTCATTGCTGATATTATTATCTTTCCCATATAAACACTGACGTTGCATGCATTTATATCGGTGTTTGATGACTTTATTATATCTAGTATAGATGAGTTATCTGGTATTGTATTTAACTTTGGTGTCTCTTCGCTAGATAGAGTTTCACCATTTGCCAATTTGTTTACATATATATCTAACAGTTCTTGTGGACATGTATCTATCCAATCATTAAAATATTCCATATTGTTTTGAAACAATATTTCCTTGTCTTTTTTACTGATTAAATTCCATAAAACATCAACTATTAAATTTTCTGTTTTTGATATGTCTTTGTGTACTGAAAGTTGGTTTGAAGGGGATAAAGATTTGAAATATTCTATAAAGTCAGTTATTCTATTTGTAAAAGGTGTCTTTCCTAATTCCTCTATTTCAGCTGTTTCCAGACTGTCTAGATATAATTCTACATCAAGATACACTTTGTCCCAAAATTTAGATGATGGGTCTAATACTTCGTCTATAGTCCAATTCTTATTCTTCATAGTCATTTTTTAATTATTCCTCCGCACTAATGCGTTACCCTCCCAGCTGAACCCTTTTAGCTATCCGCGACGTCTCAGACGCAAACAATAGAGGGGTAGGATTCCTAAAACCCTCATTTTTACTTTTACCTCCAACCACCGAAGCTTTGACGACATGGCTTCTTTTTACCGTTTGCTTTGGGTACCTAAATTAGGCAGCCATTGCTAGTTCAACTTGTTCGCCAGTTAATTGCGTATGACCTTCCTTATATCCTTATCATCGTGTCAAATCCAGTCACCCCCATAATTATGGTTTTTACCTGGTGGAGGTGGAGGGTATCGAACCCTCGTCCAACAATGCAGCTAACATAAGTACTAGCGGTCATATATAAATATCTTATAAATGTACATTATTCTATAATTTCAGCATCTTTAATGGTTCTACATAACATAAATTTATTTCCATCTTTTAACACGTGATCGCAATTATGATGATTTCTCCATACCTGAAGTACCTTCATATATGAGCGTTCGTCTTGTCTTAATATACCAAATCTTTTAGGATTACAATCATCTATTGATATTGTCCTAATAACCTGGTATGCTTCACCTCCATTGTAAAATATTTTTGTATACATATATAACTATTAGCCTGCGGGCCAGTTTTTATTTATTTTCTATAACCTTTTTAACTTTAGAATCTATACCATATTTGTTTCGTATCCAAGCTCGCTCATGAAAATAATATAAAACCATTTTGGTAATTATTTCTAATCCACTAACAGTTAGTCCAGCAGTTGGACTACCAGTGACTAACCATGTTAGTAAAAAAGTATCTAAGCTGGCAATTGTTCTCCAACTAAGTGTTTTCAATATACTTCTTCGTTTACTTGCAAACATCATATAAACTCCTATTTAATTGTTATTGCTTTAGGCTTACTCTCTGGAGTAACTGGAATCTCTATTTTTAAGAGTCCATTTTCCATTGAAGCCATGATTTTTGATAAATCAAATTTAGGACTAATCTTCCATCCTAAATCAAAAGACCTCTTTGCAATACCCCTATGGATATATTCACCTGCATCGATGTCTGAATTGTTTGATTCAATCTTAGGTTTTGAATAAGAAACTTTTAAACAGTTTCCATCTTCAACCTGTAGATCGATATCCTTTTTAGCTAATCCTACAGCAGCAATTTCAAATAGCAAGGCATCTTCAGTATGAATAATGTCGACAGGATGGTTAATCTTTCTGTCCACACTAGGTTCGAATTCTGATGCTTGTTCGAAGAAATTCTTAAATAATAAATCTGTTGGGAATAGTCTTGTGCCGAAAGGCGTGTTCACTCTTAGTGTTGTCATAATAATCTCCTTAGATAATTTTAATTTTGTTAAACATTAGTTTTAACTTATAACCGACTGACCCGCAGTACCAATCGTTATATAATATAAATATACGAAAAAGCTAGAATTAACTAGCTTTCTCATACTTTTTTCTTGTACCATTTTTCTTAGCAACTTTGCCATTAGAATGGTATTTTTTAGCAATCTTTTTCTTGTATGTTCTTTTTGGTTTAGCTTCAGATATAGCTTCCTTAAGAAATCGTACAACCGTTCTCTTATCAAGAATAACGTTTTTAAGTTCTTTGATTTTAGTACCCATCCATAGAGTAGCTCCAATCCCTCCTATTACTAGTCCTACTAGTCCATATATAATATTACTTTCCATTTTTATCTCCCTTTATTTTGGTGCATATCAGAAACAACTTCCATAAAACCTATTGGTGAACCTGCTGCATTTGCTGGTGTACCTAGTCTTTTAGATACTCTAGCAGTTTCTTTAGCGTCTACTAAAGTTTCAATAAGTTTGTTGCATTCAGAAAAAGTTAAGTCGAATTCTTTTCCACCTATATTTAATGCCCCTATTACTGGTTGGTTAGCATCTCCCATTGGTGTTAGACCTGGTTTTCCTTTCCAAAATATACTTGCCCATGTAGGACCAAATTTACTTGGATTAAACTTTGATTTTGGTTGTTTGTTTGTGTTAAATCTGCCTTTATGCTTCATTTTAATTTTAGTGGTTAAGCCACAAGCTATTTAATTATATAATATGCCTACTCTTTATACGGATTTTCGGCTTAACTCCGGTTTTATATCTTTCTTCTTTTCACTATTATAAATAAAGTTATATAAAATATAAACAATTTTTACGACATAAAAAAATGTTTTTCACTTTATTTTCTCTAAATGTTTGATAAATTCCTCCTCTGTTTCTACAGCATAAAATTCTATATCAAACAATTCATTACTGTTAATCTTTCCTTTCTTATGACTGGACTTTGCTTTCTTAACTGCTGCCCAAGCTTTTAACATGTGATGAAATAGTTTAGTTGTCTTCTTACTCATGGTCTCCATCACTTAAGGTAAATGCATCTATAGGTTCTATATAATCTGTTGGATCGTAGTGAGTGTTATCTTCCGATACTACTATGTGTTCTAAAGATTTTCTCAATTTCTTTTTGTTTCTATTGTTAATCCTATTCCAATACTCAACCGTGTCTAAGTTTCTCCAAGCTTCCCAACCACTATTAGCAACTGCTAAGTCAGGATAATCCTCTCCTATTATATTCTTACCCTTTTGCCCGATGTAGTATTGTCCATTTGGTGTAGATGATAGGGCTGCTTCTGGAAATTTTTTAAGTAATCTTTTTTTAGTTCTTTTGAACTTAGACATAAATGCCTCTTTTGAATTTATCATAACTATTTATTTTTTGTTATTAAAAAACTGTTGCAGTGTTGACTGTTCGTTCTTTGTTAGTCTATGAAACCAAGTCTCAAACTCTCCTCCAGTTATATCCTTCATTTCTTCTCTTATCTGTTCCAAACCTCTTTCGCCTGAATAATCTCTTTCAGATACTCCCATAGAAACTCTTTCTCTGTTCTCATGTTTGTCTCCACTTTTTCTACGATACACCTCATTTGTATCAGGGTTCTTTTCGTATACGTATGGTATTTCTTCTTTAGAAGTAACCTGGTCTTCAGGAAGCCTATTTCTATTATATTGCTGTACTAACCAATGGTCTCCTGCCCAATCATTATTGTTCTCGTCAGCTGAAGTTAGTTGTCTAGAATTATTAGAACCATTATCTTCTAACCTAGCAAATTCGTCTTGTGATATTGTGACTTGTACAAAATCTGGCCAGTTTGTCTGCTGAGGACAGATATTATAATACTTTGTAATTTTACCGCTTACGGCGTCTTGCTTTGTTACCCAAACATTTATTTTCATAACCTTTCTCTTTTTTTGTTTTTACTATTTTATAAGCTTCTTCTATTTTATCACCATAACTATAGAAATGTTTTCCTTCTCCATCTAAGCTTTTAGAAACTTGGAGAACTTCTTCCCATATACCTTCTTTATGGGCTTGATATAATATATCTTCTACTTTGTCTGACATTCTTTCTTGTATTCATCTATTAACTCTTTAATCTCTCCACACTTTTCATATTCCTCATATTGTATAAAAAAGTTAATCATTTTATTTGCTAATCGTACTGGATTAGTACTACCCAACTCTTCCTTCATTCCCTTTATTCCATACGTCTTCATAAGTTTTAACCCAGAGTCCATAGCGTCTTTTCTAACGTCTTCAAAAAATTCTGTTAAATCAACCATCTTATAGTCTCCCTTATTTCTATCGAATATGTTCATTCTAAAATTATTTTAATTTCTTTTGTTGAGATATATCCATCAACAAAGTTCGCAGTTATATTAACAACTACCGTATCGTCCTTCATAGACCTAACAGGAGCAAACATCGTATTTATCTCTCCATCTTCAGCCTGATACGATATACTATTTATTGTTTCTACTTCAAATCCTTCAAAAAAGGTTATGTATGCCGTATCCCTATTACTATATAAATAAATATCGTTTTCTGGGTTATTAAAATGAACTATATAGCCTAATGTGTCGCCAATTTTCCAATAGTGAGAGCTTTCCCAAACTATAGTTGCTAACTCATATGATTTATTTACAGGTGAAACGTGTCCTGAGATGCGATGCAAGGTTTGCCAGTCCTCAGATAATTCTAAATGATAATATCCTAAAGAGTCAACAGGTAACCTTGCATCGATTTCAAATTCATGGCCTATAGGGGCTACCTCAAATGGTTCACTACAACCTGGAAGACAAAATAATATAAATGACATACCCACAACAAGCGTAGATATAATTATTAGTCTAACAATATATCCTATGTAATCAAATTTATTCATTATACTGTAGCAAACATTTTGTTTAACGTTTTTGCTAAAGGAACAACCTGAGCAGTATCTACAAATTCAGCATCTCTTCCATACATTTGTTTGAAATTGGATTTACTACTTGTATTTGTATAACCACCACCAATAAAGTAGCCAAGAACCTTGATACCTCTAAATTTCATATTGTCAACCTGTTTTCTAGTGTGGTTTAAGGCAGATTCTCCATAGTAGCAAATATCTTTATTTTCAAAGTATGGTTCTCCATCAGAGAAGTTAATAAAATAACTATCCATATCTCCAGAACCATCTACAATTTCTTTTTGAATAGCTTCAAAGCAAAGACCTTCAGGAGTAATACCTGGACAAGTGATGTATTGAAATAAGTTTTGTATCTTATTTATTTTATCTTTTCTAGAGTCATATGCTATAAATATAGCTGGAGTGTTTGTGTTTCCAATCTCTTCAGTACTTCTGTATGAAATAACTACATCTAGATTACCAACCATTGAAGCAGCTTTTGCTATAGCTACAGTAGCTTTTTGAGCATTGCTCCATTTGTCACCACTCATTGAACCACTAGCATCAACACTAATGTGAACAATAGCAGGATTGAATCTCTCTTCAAACACTTGGTTGAATACACTTGTGTATCCATAACCTAGACTTGAAACTAATCTTTTATCTAGTTTACCTTTATTAAGTCTAGTGTACTTAAGACTTCTTTCGTCATTTCTAACCTGAAGCTTTCTACCCAATTGACTACCTAGTCTTATACCATCATTAATAGCCTCTTGATATTTTTGTGTTCTCCAACTGTGAGGAGTAATTGTATTGTAAACTCCAGAATCAACAAGAGACTTAGTGATATTTCTTACAACAAGGCAGTCTGTACCATTTGACTTGGTAGCATAGTATCTACCTTGACAACCATTACCAACAGTTTTAGTTTCTGAACCAGATTCCTGTATGGCTTGTATATTATTCTTATCTTTTTTAGATATATTAGACTTTTTTATTGTACCATTAAGTAATTCTTTTTGTTTTGTAATTGCTTTGTCTAACTGTCTTTTTTGAGAATCACTAAGTTCAATAGTTTTAGTACCACTACCACTCTGTGGTTTAGAACCTTGAGCAGTAGAACCATCATCTTCTATAAGTTGTTTAGCAATGTTATCAATATCTTGGTCAGTTAATTCTTTAGATTCATTAGAACTACCATTACTATTAC
>Ga0181406_1000766_pt1 | contig 12021 bp, 22 predicted proteins | sample 29SPOviralmetaG_FD_130135 | JGI IMG/M metagenome (GOLD analysis project Ga0181406, IMG submission 130135) | Marine viral communities from the oligotrophic San Pedro Time Series (SPOT) site, San Pedro Channel, CA, USA - 29 SPOT_SRF_2011-12-20 | ecosystem: Environmental > Aquatic > Marine > Strait... | reverse complement strand
GGCATTGGGCAACAAAAGCACTCTTGACCATACCTAGGTTAGGTACTGGTAAAAATAGTTCTATTGCTTTGGTGCAAGCTTCAACACTATCAACACCTAGCGTCTCTTTAATGTGCTGTACTTTACCAAATAAGAAGGCATCATGCTTTTTGACAAACTCTAAACCTTCTGCTTTTTTACCCCACAAAAATCTGGAATTAGAACCTTCTAAGTTGCAATCTTTTATTTGATTTTTGCATGTGCTCAAACCTGCCTGAATTGTAGTAAGCACAAATAATGCCACTGGTAAGACTGACTGTTTTTGTTCGCATATTTCTATGATTGCTTTTGTGTCTCTTTTATACATTTTAGTTAACCTTTCATTCCAAATTCGTTTAAGTAAACTTCTAGAAAAGCTTCTAGACAATCATTTGATTTCAACATGTCTTCAACATCTGCAGTAGACATATAAGATAAGCACATTCTCATTATGCTCTCATAAGTCTCATAGTGGCGTTCAATTAAAACTATTGCGAAATCTCTTGAATTTTGTGTTGGTATCATTTTATTTAAAACCTTTTCTTTTGTTAAAACTGTTAGCAGCTTGATTGCTTAAGAGCACAATAATTGAATTCCAGGTTAATTGCAAAATTATAAAATTCAATCGATTCAATAGGTTAGCAGCGATCAAGAAAATAATTTTTGGTATGCTATCTGGAAACTAAGGGAATATTTACAAGTGATTCGTTTTGAATTGACCGGCAACATGCACGGTTTCTATAGGGGTATATATATACTGTGTAAGCTTGGACTAGGGGTATACATAAAACTTGCTGTATTGCGCTTGCCTCTAAAAGTTTAATGCTAAACGAATAACGTACAATAAATAGTTTAATGTTAAACTACTTTTGCCCTGGATTTGTTCAGTATTAAACTAATTGTAAGGAAAATAGTTCAATATTAAACTATCTAGAGGGGTAGGGGCATGCGCCACGGTGGGGGTATACGTTACGTGTATATGCCTGATGACAGAGATGGGTATTTTCAGTCTGTTAACCACAATTTATTTAAAGTGGTTTACAGTTGAACAATAATTTTGCAGGGATATAACTACTGGTATGAAGCTGTTTAAGAAAAACAACAAGTATTACCTGTTTGATTCCCAGGGAAAGCTGCTAATTATTACCAGGTCAAAGGGTATATGCTTAAAGATTATGGGTAGTAGGGTGTGACATGTTGTCACTTGGGGTGTATTATCCTTGTTTTAACCTTGAAGCGTGTATAACTAATAGTATATACTTACTATAAGTAATACTTTAAGTATTTATTATTAATGATAATTAATTAATATTAATAATATTACCTTAAGTATAACTAATAGTACCTCACTTAATAGTTAACCTTTTGAATCTCCTATATTAATGGGAGGACGGTTTTATTCTACAACTTAATTTTTTTTGTTGTCCATTTTTTTAGAAAATGACTGTTGACTTGTGGAGTACTTTACGTACAACTACACAACACAAGTAATTATCATGAACAAAAGAGTAAAGTACTTTGAGTCTGACTCAGTACTAGAAGAGTTCTACAAAGCTCTAGCTGACAAAAATGAAAACAGGTTAAGAAGGGTACACATACCTCGTTCTGACGTGTTCTATGTTAGAAGAGCTTACTACGAATCTACAGGACACTGGGTTTCTTTAGACAGAATGGAAAGATCTATGTACCTCGAAGGTTTTTTACGTAAGCAAGACGTTCTAGACCCTGACAGAAAAAGAGACTGGGAGTAATACATGGACGGTTTAAAGATACCAGTAGCTCTAGTCTTTGCAATGGCTATACAGCTAGTTGCTTTGGTCTGGTACATAAGCAATTTAGTACACGATATAGAACACTTACAAAACAAAGTATCAGAACAACAACAACAACTAGAACTGTTAAGCCTAGACGTGAATGACCTGTGGACGTTTTGTACTTTCACTGAAAACAAGTGGGCTGAAGCCTACGTTGATGACATGGTGTACCAACGTGTCTGTGGAACTAAAGAAGTTGTGGGGCAATAAATGGTCATAGACTTTGACGTAGATGGTGATGGTAAGATCACAGTAGAAGAAGTAGCTATGAAAGAGCGTATGCTCGAGGTTGAGCTACGAGAAGAGAAAGCTGAGTCGCAAAAGAAGATGGCTTGGATAGCTATGCTGATGATGATTGGTTTCACAGTCGTTTTGTTTACACCCCTAATGTCAGATACACGAGTAGCAGCCCTAGCAGACTTGCTTGGGTTATTTTACATTGCTCAAACAGGTATCGTAGCAGCTTACATGGGAGCTACAGCTTATATGGCAGGTAAGCCAATGGGCAACAAGATAGCAATGAAGAAGGATATGAGATGAGTTTTAGATTAAGCCAGAGATCTCTAGATAGACTAGAGGGTGTCCACCCAGATATGACAGCAGTAGTTGAACGAGCTATCCAACTGACAGACACAGACTTTGGAGTGACGCAAGGTGTCAGAACCTTAGATGAGCAAAAGGCTAACGTAGCTGCAGGAAGATCACAGACCATGAGGTCTAAGCACTTAATTCAACAAACTGGTTTTAGTCACGCAGTAGATGTAGTAGCTTATGTTGGTTCTGATGTTTCTTGGGAACTAAACTTGTACGACAATATTTGTGACGCATTTAAAAAGGCTGCAGAAGAAGTAGGTTGCAGTGTCAAATGGGGAGCAGCTTGGAGTGAAGGAGACATAAGATCTTACCCAGGCAGCGCAGAGGATGCTATGATGGCATACGTAGACTTAAGACGCAGCCAGGGGCGTAGACCCTTTATCGATGCTCCCCACTTTGAGTTGATGTAATGCGATGGCTAATCCTAACTTTATTCTTATCTGGTTGTGGTTTGAGTACTCTTCTGTCGCTAGGAGGATCAGACGGACCTACAGTAAATTCTAACGCACAGATAGGTGCTGAGAACAGACAAGCTGTAATGAGTGTAGAGCAGAGCGAAGAAATCTCTGCAGGTAGAGATGTAGTACAGACTGAGATAATAAAAGAAGTAGAGACAGGAACTGTGGAAAACTTAGACATCATCAACACCAACATACCTCCTTGGGTTATTCTGTTACTAATTTTAGGTTGGCTCTTGCCAACACCAACAGAAATGATTAGAGGTGTAACAGATTTTGTTTTGAGACTGTTTGGAAGAAGAGATAATCCGAAGTACGACAGGTACAAGTAAATGGCTGTACCTGAGCGTGTCAAAAACAAAATGAAAGATGTTGGCCTCAAAGGTGTCAACAAACCGCAAAGGTTAAATGATAGTAGTGATAAATCACATCATGTGATGGCATCTGAAGGAGGCAAGTACAAGTACATAAAGTTCGGGCAGAAAGGTGTAAAGACAAACCAGACTGCAGGACAACGTGAAGCTTTTAAATCGAGACACGCAAAGAACATTTCAAAAGGTAAAATGTCAGCAGCGTATTGGGCAGACAAAGTTAAATGGAGTGCTTCTAAAACAAAATCTCCTTCTAAGAAATGGGTTAAAGGATCATAAGATAATGAACAAAAAAGAAATAATTATTTTTACGGCATGGGTAGGTTTAGCTACTGTAATGGCAGCTTCATCTGTTTACGCAAAAGATTTCTCAGTAGCAGGTCAGACTGTCTCGTTTGGAGCAGCATCTGATTTAAACTACACAACTGGTTCAGAAGACTGGGAATGGGAAATGACACCATCAGCAGGTTTGTCTGCTATGGGTATTGGCTTAACGATGTCTACTGACATTGATATGCTGACCCTTGACGAAGGAGACATCTTTCAAGGCTTAGACTTTACAGCAGACTACACTGTACCTAGCACAAACATTAGTTTATATACTGAAGTATCAACAGACACAGACCTAGAGTTTGGTGATGTAACAGTAGGGGCTACGGTCAGTTTCTAATGTGGATAGCGTTCATGCTCCTCTGTACTGGACCTTCTGCATTAACTTGCGAAATAATGGCTAAGACAGAAGCAACATTTCCTACAGAGCAAGCATGTGCTCAAGAAGCATTAATAGTAGCTAGGTACTTTCAAGAACAAGGGTATCTAGCAATACCAGATTGTAAAAAAATAAACATGGGAGTTTCATTATGAGAATGGTAAGATGGATAGGAAGATACTTAAAAAGAGTAGCTTGTGCACTATTAAACATTAAATGCGGTGCAGACTGTAACTGTAAGGCTTAAAGCTTATGAAAAAGAAATCCACTGTAAATAAAGCAGCTAACTACACAAAACCTAGCATGCGTAAAACCTTGTTTAACTCGATTAAAGCAAGTGGTAAAGGTGGAAACCCAGGTCAGTGGTCTGCTCGTAAAGCTCAGATGTTAGCTAAACAATACAAAGCTAAAGGTGGAGGATACAAGACTTGAAAGCTCCTCAAAAATCTCTTAAGAAATGGAGTCAACAGAAGTGGAGAACTTCTGATGGATCACCATCTAAGGGTAAGAAGAGGTACTTGCCTGATAAAGCATGGAAAGCTTTAAGTTCTGAGGAAAAGGCTGCTACTAACAAAGCCAAAGCCGCAGGAAACAAAAAAGGAAAACAGTTTGTTACCCAACCAAAAGGTGTAGCAAAAAAAGTAAAACCCTACAGAGCTAGTAAGGGAGGCCTAGCTAGAAAGAAAAAATAAAATATGTCGTTTCTTACTAGCAGTATACCGTACTTCAAAGCTTGGGTACGTAGAGAATACACAAAGAACTTAGAAGATTACCACGGAGAGTTCTTACACGCTATGGTAATTGGTGTAACCACCATGCCAAACAGAACTCTGAGTTTCCAAGTTATCTTCACAGGTTGTGAATCAGATTTTGATGACTCACTTAACGTACATGGTGGAGCAATGTGGGCAAGGATGCCATTGACTGCACTTGTAGCAGATACTCCTTTAGAGGAGTGGCCTACAGAGTTACCACCGTACTTAGCACAACCCTGGGATTGTATGTCTCATACTCACTCAGTACACAAATTAGAAAGAGCCTCACCTGCTCCTTGGATAGCAAAGATAGATGGTGAGTTTTATCCTGCAAAGTATTACTTCACTGTTGACTACACAGACAACGAAGTAGCAGATGACCCTGCACAACATAAACAATCTCATGTCTTGGAGTTGTTAGACGCAGGAGAATACACAGGTAACATGGTTGCGTTGCCCAATAATAGAGTGAGAGTAACTCACCCTGCTTGGTTTGAAACTGGTGAAGGTGCTCCAGACTTTAAACCAAACCAGAACATATATAACTCAAAAGAAGACGTAGACTATGTATGGGATACGCAACGAGTCTTTAACAATTTGTACAGTATTAATAGTGAGGAAGAACAATGAAAAGCATGAAGAAAAAAGGTTACTCCAAAGGTGGAGCTAACATGAAGAAAAAGGGTTACGCAGCAGGAGGATTAAAAGCTCCTAGTGCATCTCAGTCTGGTCTTAAAAAATTACCTACAGCAGTTCGTAACAACATGGGTTACATGAACCAAGGTGGTATGCCAAAGAAAAAGAAAGCTTATGCTAAAGGTGGTAAAGTTGCTATGTACAACGTAGGCGGCATGGTTAAATCTTCTGGCGAAATCAACACTGGTATTGCTAGACCTAAAAATACTTACAAGTAAAAGGATAATACAATGGCTTCTTACAAAGATTATAAAAGTATCTCTGCCGCTAAAAAAGCAGGATCAATATATTACATGAATAAACAAGGCAAGAAAATGCTTGCTGTAACAAAAGAAGATTTAGATTCTTGGAAGAAAAAAAACAAAGGTAAGTACAAAGGTTCTGCTCTTACAGCTTGGGCTAACGCAAAAGGTAAAAACATTAGTGGTGCTCCATCATCTTCAAAGAAACCTAAAGCACGTCCAGGTTCAGAAAAGGATGTTATCACAGTTGAAAAACTACCTCCTGCTTTTACTATTAAGACTAAAGGTGCTCAAGCTAAAGAAAGCATTGGAGAGCGAGAGTCTAGATCTAAGCAAGTAGACAAAGTTAAAAAGGTTGCTGAAGAAGGTTTAGCAAAAGCTACTAAGTTTGATGAATGGTACAAAAAGAACGGAAGTGATTACAAAAATAGAGCAAGAGCTATGGAAGCTTATAAGATGGGTCCAGGCAAGACAGAAGGTACTAGGTACGGAAACTCTAAAGGTAGCTTACAAAAAAAGAAAAAAGGTTATGCTAAAGGTGGAATGATGGACTATCGTACAAAAGGAATGTTTTACGGTGGTGGTATGACTAGGAGAACTAGCAGATGAAACTAGAAGGTGACAAGATAGTAGATCAATACGGAGCAGTTCTTGGTGAACGTATTCACGGAGAGTGGCACACTAAAGATCCTGCTGTCTTAGAGTTTATTATGAACCAAGGAAAACCTGAACCTGTAACAGATGTAGTAGAACAAGAGAGAGTACGTGCTCGAAATGAAAGGGGTCATTACGTAAAGGATGATCCTTCTACTCCTGATGTTAACGAAGCATGGACTACAAAAACTAAAGGCAAGTCATAACGGGGTTGCATATTTGTCACTACTCTGGTATAACTACTTGTATATAACTATCCTCACCCAGTTAGGGCTAACAAATACAGAGGATAGAAAATGTTTAAAAGAATCTTTAACAGAATAGTAGAGGCAAGAACAGAGTCAGTAAGACGTAAGATTGCACGTATACAACTTAGTAGAATGACTGACAGAGAATTAAAAGATTTAGGTATTGGTAGGCACGATATAGAAAGAGCCATACTCTATGGTAAATCTATCTGAAAGAATCAAATAATTTTATTGATGATAGTAGGGGTACTTTGGGAGGAGGCTCGTTATCGATCCAGTTACAATTATCGGTGGAGCTACCGTAGCTTTCAATGCTTTGAAGAAAGGTTTCCAATTCGGAAAAGATCTTCAAGAAATGGGTGGTCAACTAAATCAGTGGGCTAGTAGCATGAGCGACTTGTCCTACTTAGAACAAAAAAATAAGAACCCCCCTTGGTGGAAAGCTATGGGAGGTTCTGTTGAAGCAGAAGCTTTAGAAATATTCACGGCTAAAAAGAAAGCTGAGGCCATGCGAAAAGAGCTAAAAGACTGGATCAGTTTTACGTATGGGCCATCGGTTTGGGATGAGCTTGTAGCCACTGAAGGTAGAATACGTAAACAAAAGAAAGAGCAAGAGTACCGTAAGGCAGAGGTACAAGAAGCAATAATTACTTGGGGTATCTCAGGTGTTCTTCTTTCAGTAGGTGCAGGAACTCTAGGTTTTATAATTTATATGGTGGCATAATGGTAAAAAACTTAACAGAGAAACAACAGAAATTCCTCGATGTTTTATTTGAAGAAGCACAAGGAGATCCTGTGCAAGCAAAAAAATTAGCAGGTTACTCTGACGGTGTTGCTTCTACACAGATAGTAAATAGTCTGACAGATGAGATAGCAGATCTAACAAAAAAATTCATAGCACAATCATCAACAAAAGCAGCGTATACTATGTTTTCTGTTATGGCAGATCCTACAGATCTAGGTGTAAAAGAAAAGATGTTAGCAGCAAAAGATATTTTAGATCGTGCAGGTTTCACTAAAACAGATAAGGTAGAAGTAAAGTCTGCAGAGCCTTTGTTTATTTTACCTGCGAAAGATAATGAGTAAGAGAGCATCAGAAGCAGACCACCCAACCAAAGTTGATTGGCAGATACCACTACAAGGAAAACTAGGAGAGTGGTATCCTGTCATAAGAGTAGGAAGACACGTACCCTTTGGTTATGAGCAGGATAAAGAAGACGATATGCTTCTTATTCCTATCCCTGAAGAACTAGAACTTTTAGAAAAAGCAAAGAAGTTTCTTAAAGATTACAGTGTAAGACAAGTAGCTAAGTGGTTGTCTGATCAATCTGGTAGAAGCATCTCACATGTAGGGTTATATAAACGTGTCAGAATGGAAGAAAAAAGAAGGCGAGCATCTTCTAACTACAGGCAGTATGCCAAAAAATACAAAGAAGCGGCAAGGAAAAGCCAGAAGATCGAAGAAGAAAGACTTGGTGGAAAACACACCAGAAGTCTTGACGCAGATGAGGGCTACATCAAACTCGAAAGAGGGGAGTGTTGCCCCTTCTGTGGTCAAACAAGAAGTAATATTTGAACCTAACCCTGGACCACAGACTAGGTTTCTAGCAGCTACAGAACAAGAGGTACTATATGGAGGGGCAGCAGGAGGTGGGAAGTCGTTCTCGTTGGTTGCTGATCCAGTTAGATATTTTACGAATCCACATGCACGAATGCTACTTGTTCGTAGGAGTACAGAAGAGCTACGAGAACTTATTTCTGTAAGCAAACAACTTTATCCAAAGGCTGTGCCAGGAATAAAGTTCATGGAAAGAGATAAGACTTGGGTAGCACCTAACGGTGCAACACTGTGGATGTCATACCTTGATCGTGATGATGATGTTATGAGATACCAAGGACAAGCCTTTAACTGGATTGGCTTTGACGAACTTACACAGTGGCCCTCAGATTATGCTTGGACATACATGCGTTCAAGACTACGTGCTACAAGAGCCAGTGGGCTTCCTCTTTATATGAGAGCCACAAGCAACCCTGGAGGTCCAGGACACCAATGGGTAAAAAAAGTTTTTATTGATCCCAATACACCAGACGAATCTTTTTGGGCAACAGACGAAAACGGAGAAGTAATAAAGTGGCCTAAAGGTCACACAAGACAGGGTGAACCTCTCTTTAAAAGAAAGTTTATTCCTGCTACGTTATTTGATAATCCCTACCTTTCTGAAGACGGTATGTACGAAGCAAACCTTTTGTCTTTACCAGAACATCAAAGAAGACAACTACTTGAAGGGGATTGGGATATAAACGAAGGTGCAGCCTTCCCAGAGTTTAACAGGCGTATTCACGCAGTAGATCCTTTTGACATACCTAGTAACTGGACTCGATTTAGAGCTTGTGACTACGGATACGGATCTTATACTGGTGTGGTCTGGTTCGCAGTTGCTCCAGGGTCTGAACAGCTAATAGTCTACAGAGAGCTATATGTTTCTAAAATAATTGCTACTGATTTGGCTGACATGATCCTGGACATTGAAGACGGAGAAAAAGTAAGATACGGAGTTCTAGACTCCTCTCTCTGGCATAATCGTGGAGACACTGGACCTAGCCTAGCAGAACAAATGATTATGAAAGGTTGTCGTTGGAGACCATCTGACAGATCAAAAGGTTCTAGGGTAGCAGGTAAAAACGAGATACACAGACGATTACAAGTGGATGAATTTACGGAAGAGCCAAGGCTTGTTATATTTAATAACTGCACAAATCTTATCTCTCAACTACCGTCTATACCTTTGGATAAAAGAAACCCTGAAGATGTTGACACTCACTCAGAAGACCATTTGTATGACGCACTTAGATACGGTGTGATGACACGTCCAAGAAGCAGCATATTTGATTTTGATCCTGCTTCTCAAAGATCTGGATTTCAAGCTTCAGATCCCACTTTTGGTTATTAAGGATTTCCTATGGAAGAAGATGATATTTTTGACTCAGATGAATTATCAATGGATGAAGATACGTCTTCATATATAGAAGATACTGAAGACAACGAGAGCCGTAGTGATCCTGCTACAGGTACTATCGTAGGTTTCGTAGAAGACAAATATAGTAAAGCTGACAAAGCCAGATACTCTGACGAACAAAGATGGATTAAATCTTATCAGAACTACAGAGGTATCTACGGTCCTGACGTACAGTTTACTTCCACAGAAAAATCCAGAGTATTTGTAAAAGTAACCAAGACTAAAGTTCTTGCAGCTTACGGTCAAATTGTCGATGTTTTATTTGGAAGCCACAAGTTTCCTATTTCAATAAACCCTACTAAACTTCCTGACGGTGTAGCAGAGGCTGTACACTTTGAAACAAACCCTCAAATAAAAGAAGCTACTTCACAAGGTCTTACTCCTGATGATACAAAGTTACAGCCTGGAGAAACCATAATTGATCTAAGAGAAAGACTAGGGGGTTTACGTAATAAACTAGAACCTGTTCTTGACGATCTTAGAGAAGGTGAAGGACAAACACCATCACAACCTAGTTATCATCCTGCTATGGTAGCAGCAAAGAAAATGGAAAAGAAAATCCATGATCAACTAGACGAATCTAACGCAAGCAAACAATTGCGTAACACAGCCTTTGAAACTGCTCTGTTTGGTACAGGCATAATGAAAGGCCCATTTGCTCTTGATAAAGAATACCCTAACTGGGATGATCAAGGCAACTACTCCCCAATGTACAAAACTATTCCTCAGACTTCCAGTGTAAGTATCTGGAATTTTTATCCTGATCCAGATGCGAACAACATGGATGAGGCTGAGTACGTTATTGAACGACATAAAATGTCTAGGTCACAGATGAGGTCTTTAAAGAACAGACCTTTCTTTAGAGCTAACTCGATTGACACAGCAATTGAAATTGGTGAGTCCTACTCAAAAGAGTGGTGGGAACAGGTTATGGAGGATGCTGACCAAGAGACTAAAGCAGAACGTTATAACGTCCTTGAGTTCTGGGGTTATGTTGATACTGATATTTTAAAAGATCACGATGTAGATATTCCAAAAGAGTTGAAAGATCAGGATCAAGTATCAGTTAATATCTGGATTTGTAACGGACAAGTATTACGACTTGTAATGAATCCGTTTAACCCTGCTATCCTTCCTTACTATGCTGTACCATACGAAATTAATCCTTACAGCTTCTTTGGTGTAGGTCTTGCTGAGAACATGGATGACACTCAAACACTCATGAATGGCTTCATGCGTATGAGTGTGGACAATGCAGCATTATCAGGTAACTTGCTTATTGAAGTAGACGAAACTAATCTAGCCCCTGGTCAGGATCTAACAATGTACCCTGGCAAAGTCCTGAGAAGAATGGGGGGAGCACCTGGACAGGCTATCTTTGGTACTAAGTTCCCCAACGTAAGCAACGAGAACATGCAGATGTTCGACAAAGCAAGAGTGTTAGCAGATGAGTCAACAGGTTTCCCTTCTTTCGCTCATGGTCAAACAGGCATACAAGGAGTGGGTCGTACTGCTTCTGGTATTTCTATGCTTATGTCTGCTGCCAACGGTAGCATACGTACTGTTGTTAAAAATATAGATGATTATTTATTATCACCACTAGCAAAAGCTTTCTTTAGTTTTAACATGCAGTTTGATTTTGATCCTAGTATTAAAGGTGATCTAGAAATTAAAGCTGAGGGTACAAACTCTTTGATGGCTAACGAAGTTCGTAGTCAAAGACTCATGCAGTTTCTTGGTGTTGTTCAGAATCCTGCTCTTGCACCTTTCGCAAAAATGGATTATATTATCAGAGAGATTGCAAACTCTATGGATCTTGATCCTGACAAAGTTGCTAACTCAATGACAGACGCAGCTATACAAGCTGAGATCTTAAAGAAATTTCAAGCAGAAAATCCACCACCTCCACAGGCAGCACCACCACAACAAGGAGCACCTGCAGGAGCACAAGCACAAGATACTCAAGGATCTGGTGGTGGGCAGATAGGTACAGGCTCTGTTCCTACCCCAGGTGAGCCTGGATTTACTGCTAACACAGGACAAGGACAAGGATGAACTTAAAACCTTTAGTAAACGACAACAAACTATGGAACTCGTTTAACGAAGAACTGGATCGAAGACTTAACTACGTTCACATTCAAATAGAACAAACGTTAAAACCAGATGACTTATTTAGACTACAAGGTGAAGCAAGAGCACTACGTAGATTAAAACTTTTAAGGGATGAAGTGAATGGTGCTGAACATACAGGGTAATCAGACTGAACCTGAAACAACTATTGGGCGTTTTGGTCTTGAGAAAAAAGATCCTACGATAGGTATAGATCTTCCTGACGGTCTTTACGATCAAGTTGATACTTACTTAGATTCTGCACAATCTAGTCCAGATGCTTTTTATCCTGAACTACCATCAGAACCATCAACAGAACCTAGTGTCATATCACAG
>Ga0181406_1000765_pt1 | contig 12036 bp, 13 predicted proteins | sample 29SPOviralmetaG_FD_130135 | JGI IMG/M metagenome (GOLD analysis project Ga0181406, IMG submission 130135) | Marine viral communities from the oligotrophic San Pedro Time Series (SPOT) site, San Pedro Channel, CA, USA - 29 SPOT_SRF_2011-12-20 | ecosystem: Environmental > Aquatic > Marine > Strait... | reverse complement strand
TACTCAGCTAGAAGTTCCTGATAGTCTGATTTAGACATTATTTTTTTCCGTTACGAAAAATCTGTGTACCTTTTATACCAAAAATACTAGCCACGACAAGCACCCATAAATTAGTGAACCATTTCGGAAGCTCATGAAAATATTCAAAGAACAATTTCACCTTCTCCATAGCTGCAGGATCGTCTGACATTACTGCCCACATTAGCACCACGATAGGGGCAGAAATTATTACAAGGACAAATTCATCCTTATAATCGTTTTGTCTTGCCTCTAGCAATTTACCTTGGTAAGATTCTTCACCTCGAGCCATCTTCTCTGCATGCATTAATTGTGCATCAGACATAGCCATCTTAGTCTTTTGGCGATTAGAATATATTTTACTACCAGCTTGTAATGCTATCTTTGCTAAACTAAACCAAGCCATTTTCTATTACCCATCCTGGCACATCAAATGAAGGACATTCTTTAGATGCCTCTACTTGATAGTGACCTATTATTTTTTCTATATCGTATTTGTCTTTTAATCTTAATATTATACTTTTAAGTGTATCAAACTGTTCTGAGTTAAAATTATTTTCCCAACCCATATCAGCTGTACCACCACCAACTAATGCAACACCTATTGATGTTCCATTAACTGCTACTGCATGAGCACCTACAACATCTTCATCTCTTCCAACTTGTAATGTGCCATCTCTTTTAATTAAATAGTGATAACCTATTGTATCAAACCCTCTATCTTTATGCCATTGTGTAACTTTCTCTACATCAACTTCCATATCTTTTGGAGTTTGTGTGCAATGTATTACTATTGTATCTGTTATTTGTCTTTTGTCCATTATGTAAATAGTCCTAGTAATGTTATTATTGTAGCACCTAGACCTCCTAGTATTGCATATAATAGCTTATCTACTTTAGAATGCAATCTATCTATATCTTGGTGCATGTGTTTGAGGTGATTATTTTTTATTTGACCTACTTCTCTTCGCAACCCAGTTATATATCCGTATAAGGATATGATATGTTCACTAGTTGTTTTAGGTTGCTTAGCCATATTATTTACCAAATAAATTTAATTTTAAAGGTTGTCTATATTCTTCTGGTTTATAAACTGCAAATGCTTCTTCATATTTATCAGCAAGTTTTTCAACTTTGTTTTGTATAACTTCTAAATCTTTTTCAAAAGTATTTTCATTTATTAAACCTCTTGAGTATTTTTTTTGTAAGTCTGTTGCTTGTTCATTATATGCTTTTAATTTTCTATTTATTTCTCCAGCTTTTAAAGCCTCTAATTTTTCTATTGATTGAGTTTCAAATTTAAAACCTAATGCTCTAAATAAAGCTGATAATTCTGTTTCCTTAACTCTAAATGGAGAAGGTTCTCCTTTTCTAGCTGCTTGTATTCTTTGTGTTGCAAATGACCCAGGTAAAAAAGGTATGTTTGGTAATAGTCCTTGAAATAATTGCCTACCTTTTATTTTAGAATCTTCATAATCACTAACACCTAAACCTCTTAATCTTTTTTGACTAAATAAATCATATCCTAATAAAGATGAAACAAACTGACCCCCAAGTCCAAAATTGGGCTGTATAGGTGCAGGTAAATAAGGTAATGCTTTTCCACCTATATCAAAAATATCACCACCTGGAACAAATCTAGTTAAGTCAACATATGTTGGTCCTTCAAAAGGCTTATCTCTTATTTGTGGAACGGGTAATTTTATTTTTCTAAAAGGCATAAAATCAAATATAAATGTACCTTTATCTTTTTCTTGCATTAAAGCACGTTCTGCTTTTTCATTACCACCACCAACTAAATCACCAAGTGAATTTAAACCATATCCTAAAGCGGCATATTTTGCAAATTTCCAAGGTCTTACTACAGCAGTTTCAGATAATAAAGGAACTATTCTATATGTGTATGCTAAAAATGGAGTCATAGTTAATCTCATCCAATTAATAGCAGGTGCATTTATATTGTAATCAACAAATGATCTTCTTGCATCTAAACCTGCCTCAGCAGCACTAAAACCTTTTGCTAGTCTATCTTGAAAAACAGATAATCTAAATACATGATCTTCAAACCTATACCAATCTGTTAATTTTGCAAGTGGGTTTGTTTTTAATAAATCTTGATAAATATTATATGATGCTTTTGATGCACTATTCCAAGCATCACCTTCAAAAGAATATGGCGATGCAATTTTTAATTTTTGAAATTGTTCTAATTCTTTTGTTACAAAATCTGCTTCAAATACACCATGTTTCTGAGCTGCTTCAACTAATTCAGATATTTTATTATCTTTACCATGTTGCATTAATGCTTTGTATGCTCTTGGTAAATATTTAAAATCAGCATCAATTAAATCATGTAATACAAAATTACTCATTATATTATTAGTATGAACTGTTGGATTCCATGCAGTTTTACTAACTTTCCACAATGAATTACCTTTTCTATACCATTTTCCAAAAAATGTTTTAGATGTTGTATTATAAAATCTTGTGGCTGATAATAAATCTTTGTATATTTCTTCTGGTACATATTTACCAGCTAAATTACCATACCTAAATCCAGATTCAGGATTGCCTGGATCAAGTTTAGTTGTAGGCATTTTAACAACTTTATCTTTAATTTCTTGTGCTAGTTCATCATATTCAATTTTTGTATAGGTGTAGTTTTGATTTGCTAAATTATCATAAAATTTTAATTTTGGTAAAGTATTTGAAAAAGCTCTACCTGTTTCGGCTATAGCAAAAGCAGCATCTTCTATTTCACCTAAACCAACTCTTTGGGGTTTTGTAAACTCCCATCTTATTTCTACAGTATCTGTTGGGTTAAGTGCATCATATTTTTTTTTACTTAAATTTAAAAGTTCCCAACCTCTATGATTTTTTAATACTTCTTTTTTACCTTGGACATCATCAAACAAATACTTTAATTTACCTTTTGGTCCTGGAACGTCTTCTAATTCAAATATAGGTTTTTCAATTAAAGATGTAGTTGTAAACGCTTTTTGCTCTTTAAAATAATCTTCGTATTCTTGTTTACTAACTTTTTGATAAGCACCTCTTAATCTAAGCTCTTCACCAAATTTTCTAGTGTCATCTTTATATTTAGAGTATGTTCTTTTTAAATATATATTTTTATTTTTTTCAAAAGTTGCAGGTGATAAAATACCCATATCAACATACTCCTGTGCAACTTCCGTAATTAAATCTCTAGCTTCTTTAGATACTTTATTTAAAGATTCTGAACTAACTTTATAAATATTATCTCCTTCTAACATGTTAAATAAAACTTTACTTTCATCAGCAGTTAAATTATTTCTAATCTTATTAGATAAATTCATAAATCTAAACGCTATATGGTTTGAATGACCTTGAGAATCAGCTAATAATGTTTTATAATTTTTAGGTAAACCATAACCATCAATAAACCATCTTCCTAATAAATCATAAAGTGATTCAGAAACTTCTACTGTTTCATCCTCTTGATCCTTTCCAAATTTTCTTGTTATAGCTGTTTTTTTACTAATAGCTTTTGTACCTTTTAATCCAGCTGCACCTGCTAAAAAGCCAATACCCATTCTACCTAATTTTTCACTTATAGGTGCATCATCATCACCAAGTTGATATCCATATACACCAGTAATTGCACCAGTTCCTAATTCAGCACCACTTAATCCTGGCATTATACCTTTATCATCTGTAATTTTTTCATAAAAAGGTCTAGTATATTTTTTTTCTACACTATCTGTAAATTGTTTATAAAATTTTCTAATAGGACCTAGCATTTTATCTTTATCAATAGGTAAATCTTTTAATCTTTCTGAATCTTGAATATCAAATTTATCTCTAAATACTGCATCTCTTTTTCTATTACCAGCTTCACCAAATAATTTAGTTTTTTGTAAATTATTTTCTGCTGCAGCCTTAATAGTTATATCTTTATCTTTTGTACCAATTAATCCAGGTAATCCTAATTCTGTTTTTTTGCCTCTTATTTTTCTAACACCTGCCCCTATTAAAGGTGATACAACAGTTCCTCCAAGTGCTGACGCTGCTGCTTGTTTAAATCTTGTATCAAGGATACTTTCATCATCAACATAACCAAGTGCACCAGCTAAACCTGAAGTAACAAAACCATATTTAGCCATTTGATATAATGTTTTAGCTTTTGTAACTGGTATTAACCAGCCTGCAGGATCTAATATTGCACCTCCAAAATATGCAGCCGCAACTAAATAACCTCCTGGTCCCTCAAAACTTTCATATAATTCTTTTTGCTGCTGTCTTAACTTTCGTAATTTTTCTTCATCAGATGTTGCCATTTGTGTAACACCTCTATAAGTGTCGGCAAAACCTAATTTAAATGCATTTGAAACTCTATTACTTAATTCCACATCTTCTGCAGTGCCTGTTCCAAATTCACCTGTATTTAAAAATTTATCATAAGGATTTTGATCTTCTGGAATTTTTACAGGTTGAGTAAAATCTACCTCAGGATCTTCATTTGATAATTTAAAATCTGATTTACCCCTTTCATCAATATTTAAATATTGATCATAGGGATTAGTATCTGCAGGTTGTTGATTTAAATTCTCAGAATTTAAAAATTTATCATATGGATTTGCCATAACACTATTTAATTAATCCACTTAAATTATTTACGCCTAAATCTTTTCTTAATTGATCTTTGATAGCTTCTACCGCACTTTCATTATTTGCAACTCGAGCTTTATTTATAGCTTCTTGTGCAAGAGCAACTCGTGCATCATTATTAAATTGCTCTCCTGTAGTTTCTGTTTCTGCTTCAGTTGTTATTTGAGGTTGAAATTCACCTTTTGGTGCCGCACTTTTAACTTTAGGTTTTTTTGCTTTATCAACTAATTGTGTTGTTTTAGCAATTGTTTCTTTTTTTGGTGCTTGCCCTATTGGTCTTGCACCATCATATTTTACTTCTGCCGTAAATGGCAAATAATAATTTTGAAAATAATTTTCAAATGCATACGTATCTGCATTTAATATACCCATTGGATTATGAATTTTTGGATCATATCCAGCTTGATATTCTTTTTTAAATGTTCCACCAAATCTTTCTTGAGTAGTATTATATTCTAATCTTGCAGCACTTTTTAAATCTTTACGATCTTTAAAACCTAAATTTGAAAAATTTAAAGCTGCACCTTTATCTAAACCTAATATACTAGCAGCATTTACACCTGTTGTAGTTACAGGAGCTGTTGGTCCTTCTAGTTCTTGTGTTAGTCTAGCTTTTGCAGTTGCTTCATCCCCTTTACCTAATGGCTCACCAATAAATTTAGCAAGACCTGTAGGTTTTTTATCAATTAATAAATCTTTAATATTTGCAGTGTCACCTAAAACTTTATCTATGTGTGATGCTCTATCTTCTAATGCTTTCTTCCTATTACCAATAAATGATTTTGAAGCTAACTTAGAATAATCTTCATCACTAGTTGCATCAATTTTTTTAGCTATTTCATCAATAGAATATTTATCACCAAATGTTATTCTTACTGCCTTAAATAAACCTTCTTCAGTTCCTGTTTCAAATAATCCCATTGCATCCATACCAACAGCAACTTTTGATCCAAATCTATCTGCGTACTGATTTTTTAAACTTTCTTGACTTTTAATTAATTTTCTTTCTGCTGGTATCTCAACACCTAAAACATGTTTAGAAACATTATCAACAACACTTCCAGCTATTTCATCAGATACTCTTTTTTGTTCTTGTAATTCTGTTAATGCACCTGTTACAAAAGGTACTAAAAAAGGTGTTGCCATTATTCATTCTCCTGTGGTTTAGCTAATAAACCTTTTGCTCTAGGTTTGTTTTTTACTTCAGGTTTTTCTAATCCCATAGATTCCATTTGTTTATTTTCTTTAGCTTGTTTTAATTTTACCATATTATTTTTAAATTCTTTATTGCCTGTATCCTCTAATGATATTTTTAAATCTTCGATACCAGCTCTCATACCTATTGCAGTTATCATTTCCATAACAGATTCTGCTAATGTAAATCCTACATCAGGAGTAAATTCACCTTCCATAAATCCAGCAAATACAATTGTTCTTGCAATACCTTCAACAGGTACACCTGCATCTAATAAATATACCATTTCTTCAACAGCAGCAGGAGTAGTAATTGATCTCCATATTTCTTCTAGTATTACTTCTGGGTCTGTTTTTCTAGGTGGATGTTCCCAAGGATAATTTCCTGGTTCATCTGTAAGAGATTGACCTGGTACTGGTGTATTAAAAGGATCAAACTCTGGTTGTAATGTATTATCTCCAATTGTTTTCATAATTTTCTATGCCTTTAAGTATGCTTTTGATATAACAAAATCTTTCATTCTTGTTCTATTTTCTTTTATTAACTTAGCTGCATCCTCCTCTTGTATTGCACTAAATGAACTTCCTCTTGCCATTCCTGGTTTTCCTTGAGCCATATAAATTTTAGCATTTGCAAATCTTGGTCTATTTCTTTGTGCATTTTCCAAAGTAGTTAAAGTATCTCTATATGCTCTCATATAGTCACCTTGACCAGCTTCTAAAAATGCCTCTTTAACTTGTTGTTTTATTGATTTTCCAAAAGTTCCTTTAGTCATTTCTTCTTGTTTTGTTTCCATAGTAGATTTTTTTCTTTTAGGAAATTGTTCTTCCATGTATAAATTACCAAATTCGCTAGCAACTGTTTGTGCTGCATTTTGAAATAATCTTTTTGTATTATATCTCATTAATTACTCCTATTTATTTTCTATATATTTAGTAAATATATTCATTCCAAACTGACCTAACATTGCATATAGTGCAGAAGTTTGTGCAGAGTTTTGTAAATCAAAAGCTGTAGTTCTTTCTAATGCTGCAACTGCTAAGTTATGATTTCTATTCATTTCATTTTCAGCTGATTGATTAACCCATGATGCTTCATCTCTCCATTGTTGCCACATAGAAGATAATGCAAAGTTACTTAAGTTTAATAAGTTTTGTGCATTAGTTTGATTAGCAGCATTTGTAGAAGCTGTGTTAGCTGTATTAATTTGTCTTCTCCAAGTTACATTAGATTGGTCTATAACTCTTTGATTTTCTACATTAAATCTTTCTCTTTGATTATCTAGTGTTGCATTAAATTGATTTATTGCAGCTTCTCTTTGTGCATTTGCATCAGCTATTGCTGTAGAGTTTTTAGCATTTAATGCTGAAACTTTATTTGCTTCTGCATTATTAAATTGTGTTAATGCATCAGATCTTCTTGCATTTTGTTCTTGAATATTAGTATTTAGATTACTATAAAATTGATTAACTTGATTTTGACTAGTTGCATTAAATTGTAATGCAGCATTTCTAGCAGCGTTATCAGTTAATAATTGTTGTTGCTGTGCTTGTAAATTTTGTAAATTAGTTTGTTGATTATTGGATAAGTTAGCCATATCCATTTGTAAATACGCCTGTGCATTTACAACAGCAGCTTGTTGATTATTAGCTAAATTTTGAAATATAACTTGTTTATAAGTATTTGCATCAGCTTGTGCTATAGGTATAGATGATCTTAATATACCTTCTGCTAATGCTTCAGCTAACATTGTAGAAGAACCTAATCCTCTAGCTTGCATAGTAGCTTTTGCAGCTTCAGCAGCTCCTCTAGCAAATGCAGGTAAAGGTGATCCTGATGCAAGAGATGATTCTATATCTGTTGATATACTTTCTAATTGACCTTGCACAGTTGCTCTAGAATCTAAAGTAGCTAGTGCTTGTTGAGCTGCAGTCATAGGAGCTGATACAGTTCCTTGAGCAGCAGTCATTGTAGGTGCTGTTCCTATTGTAGCAGCTGTAAATTGTTCTGCACCTGGTTGTGTTACGGCTGATACTTGTTGACTAGTACCTGGTGTAACTGCAGTGGCTGTTGGTGCAACGGCTGTTGGTGCTGCAGCAGCAACTGTTCCTGTTACTCCTGGTGTAGCTAATAATTCATTTGTTTGTACATTTTGAACTGTAGGAGTTATTGAAGCACCTTGAGGTAACGTAGGTGTGCTTAATAAACTATCTATAAGACTAACAGCTTTTTTACTGCTAGTTTGTTCAGATTGTGTGGGTTGTACTACACCCGATGGTAATGTTGTTGCCATTATCTACCTTGTCCTATATTTTTTTTCATTGTTCTCTTTTTATGTTTGTTTGGTCGCTTTGCATGTCTTCCAGGTCTTTTTTTCTGTGTTTTTTTAATGTAATTACTTACACCAAAGAGAGGCTTTCTCTTAGCCATTTAACTATGGCTTAGTTGGAAATGTAGCACCTGTGCATTTTGCAACAGTGTCTTTTCCATCTGGCAGGTCTCTTAAATTTTGTCTGTATGTTGTCATGTCAGAGGACATAGTAACATCAGATAAAGCATAAAAGTCTGTTTCTGCTAAGAGTCTATTTCTTTTAGCTCTTAGATCAGCCTGTGCTCTTGCTAAAGCACCATCAGCCCAAGCTGCTTCTTCAGCATCTCTAGCTGTTTCTTCTGCTGCTGTAAATTGGATTCTTTCTCCATTCACTAACTTATATCTTGGCATTGTTGTTTCTCCTATTTATTATTGTTATTATAATTATTTATAGAACTCCATACATATCTACTGTACCTGAATCTATGTTGCCACTTTCCATAGAAAATCTTACTGCATCAACTGCTGATGTAGTATTACCATATCCAGCTATGTGTTGATCTACTGTAAATTGAGCTTCATGTGAATGATTAATTCTAGCTATAAAATGTTTAACAAACGTAGTATTGCTCGGATCAAATAAATGCAAAAAACCTGATGTACATTGGTCGTTGTCATTACCAACACTATCATTTGCTAAATATTGATTGCCTGTGCTTTGTGCTAAATCATAACTACCACTATATTGCAAACTTGTTGTATTACCAGCCTCATTCTGAAAAGCGTTAAAATATGTAGTAGTTTTTGTGACATTATAATTTGACCCACTATCTATGCTTAAATTAAACATAAAACCAACATCATCAGTAGCTGGGTGGATATTATTAAACATAAAAATATATTCTTTATAGGTACTAGTTATTCCTGAAGTAATACTTACACTTGCTGATGAACTAGCCGTTGACCTTGATATAAAAACTAAATTACCAAGTCCTGTTATGCTACCAAAAGCAGTTGCGTTCTTTACACCATTATTATTTAATTTAACTATGCTCATGATTTGCTCAATCCATACATTTTTATAATCCCTGAATCTATTGTTCCCGCACTAGGTTTAAATGTTACACCATCTATTGCGGCAGTTACGTTACAATATCCAGCTACAAAATCTTGTCTTGCATATGCACTAGCTGAAGCAGATGCTCGAGAAATAAAATGTTTAACAAAAGTGGTAGATGAAGGTGAAAAAAGAAACATTGTGCCTGAACCAGCAATATCATTATCATTACTTAATCCAACTATTAAAGGTTGATCTGCTGTGCTTTGTGCTTTGTCATTTGTAGTATTATATTCTAAAGTAGCACCACTTCCATCTTCTCCGTGATATGCTCTAAAATATGTAGTTGTTTTAGTGGCATCATAAGCAGAAGAACCATCTCTAAAATTAACTTGTAAAAAAGCACTATCATTAGAGAGATGTATATTAACATATTTAAAAACATAAGTATCGTATGTGCTATCTATGCTAGAAGTAAAAGAAGAAGATGATACTCCTGATGATATTGTATTAGTAGTAATTAAATTTAAACCACCACTAGCTATACCTGCAGCTGCTGTAATATCACTTATAGAATTATTATTGTATTTAACTAACGCCATATAATTTTATAACTCCACTATCTATGTTGCCACTACTAAATTTAAAATCTACACCATCAATAGCTGCAGTTACATTGCAATATCCAGCAATATGTAATTTTTCCGTTTGATCGTTTCCAAAATAACTATTTGATTCACACATAAAATGTTTAACAAAAGTTGTATTGCTAGGATCAAATAAATGTAACATTCCTGACGTGCTTTCATCATTTCCGTTACCTGTATTTCTTGTTAAATCCTGATAACCTGTTCCTTGTGCTATATCATTTCCAGCTTGAACACTTAATTCTGTTGAACTACCAGCTTCATTATGTTGGGCATTAAAAACTGTTGTTGTTTTTGTAGCATCAAAAGCTGAACTACCGTCTCTAAAATTAACTTGAAGTTTAGCAGTATCAGTAACTGGGTGCATATTAATAAATTTAAAAATATATTCTTTATAAGTAGAATCTATTCCTGAAGTAATAGATAGTGAGGAACTATCACTAGCTGTAGATGTAGATATTAAAGTTAAAGCACCACCAGTAATACTAGCTGGTAAAGCTGTGATTGCTGATAAAGAATTATTATTTGCAGATACTACTGCCATTATTAACTCCTAACTATGTTTTCTTCCGTATAACGAAAATTTACCTGATGTTATATTACCTGATTGCATATATATTCTAATACCAGTAATATCAACAGATTCACTCTTTAGCAAACCAGCCCAGTTATCAACTGCAACTCTTGCTGAATCGTGTCCTGTATGAACTCCCCAAGACCTTAGCTGTTTATAACCTTGTTGATCTACAGCATAAATTATAACTTCATAATTAGCACTTTCTGAAGTATCATTTCCTACTGTCTGTGAAATTCTCATGAAATCTGAACCAGGATCATTATCTGTAAAAGTAGCATTATCTTGACCAATATTTGCATATTTATATTCACCTGAAGTAGTAACAACAGCTTGTGAACCACCAGTTCCAGTAAAAAATCTTGCATATATTCTTTGCTCATCAGTTGCTGGTCTTAAACAAGAAATAACAACTTGAAAATCTCTGTAATCACTTGAGAATGTAGTAAAATCTATTGCTGAAGAATTAGATGCAGTTGCTGAAGATATATACTCCCACATACCACCACCTTTTATTAAACTGTAATCAATTCTTTTTATAGTTCCTGCATCACTAACAAGAAACTCGTCTGTATCTGCTGGTGCAGCAGTTAGAGCTGTCTGTGCAGATATAATATCTGTATTTAATTTAGCACCTGTAACTGCATTAGCTCCAAGTTTTGCTGCAGTAACGGTTGCATCTGAAGGTGTTCCTAAATCTAATACATTACCTAGCAACATAATAAAATCTATAACATCGTTAGTAACTAAATTTGAAGCAAAAGTTATTGTTGCTCCTGATATTGTAAATGAAGATCCTGGTTTTTGTAAAATACCATTTAAACTAACCAACATATGATTGGCTGATTCTGGCTCCACATTACTAGAAGATACTTGCATAGTATATGCTGCTTGTCCGTTTACTACGGATATAGCATCACAAACTTGAAAGTTTCCTATTGTTGGTTGTTTTCCTATATATGCCATTTATTCTCCTTAATTAATTTTATCTTGCATTATTGGGTACTCCGTTTGAATTTACAAATGGAGATTCTGCAAATGCCATAAAAAAATAATTTCCACCATCTGGATTATTTACATCTTGGTTATTATCTCTAATTTTAAAACCATTTGCACAGATGTCGATATAGTCATTAGTATGTTCAGTATCAACAGCGTTTGCATTTAAAACATTATTATCTACGTTATATCCAATTCTTTTATTATCCATTATAGCCCACGGCTTTCCTGAAGTTGAGTATCTTTTAATCATAACCCAAGCGGCACGAAATCCGAGGTGTATGTATGGTCCTGAACTATTATTATTTGCAGTAAAGGTTCCAAATTTACTAAAGCCTTGTTTGGGTGTAAAAATATAATGCATATAGGTATCACTACTTGCATTTACCCAATCATCACTACCATCAAAAGAAATAGTGCTTGAACTTGCAGCATCAACAGAAGTAGTAGAACTTGCTATTGCCGCAGTTGAATTTAATACTAAATAATTACTTGATGTCCAAGAACCTGCAACAAGAGATGAATGAAAAATCCAACTATTAGTATCATTAGTTCTTTTTGAAATTACAATTTTGGTCCTCCTTCCCT
>Ga0181406_1000763_pt1 | contig 12045 bp, 9 predicted proteins | sample 29SPOviralmetaG_FD_130135 | JGI IMG/M metagenome (GOLD analysis project Ga0181406, IMG submission 130135) | Marine viral communities from the oligotrophic San Pedro Time Series (SPOT) site, San Pedro Channel, CA, USA - 29 SPOT_SRF_2011-12-20 | ecosystem: Environmental > Aquatic > Marine > Strait... | reverse complement strand
CACTGGCCCCCACAAAGATATCTGGTCCTTCGCGTTTTTGATTAGATGGGGCATACCATCGTATGATTCGATGAATATGCCGTTGTCATCAGAGTTCATCTTCACAATGACTGGATCATATATCGAAGGATAATGGAGCATGAGTATGTCCTTTTTCAGTTTGACATCTATCTCAGGGAGAGGATATGGTATAGATGATTTAGTAACTTCATCCTGAGCAAGTAAAACCCATTTTGGATGAACGTCTTTGCCTTTCATGAATGTTGACTTCGCATCCCTCACAAGTAAATCGTCGCCCTTCATGCTGGCTATGGTCTTGATTAGACCCTCTTCATCGGAGTGATTGCAATTTGATGGAGAGGGGAAATGCACGTTTTCTGTCGTGTTATACATGGTTCTCAAAGCATTCACCCTGTCTTCAAGTGGTTCCATGTGCATATCTGTTCCCTTATGCAATAGCAGGTCAACGACATGAAGAACACCATCTGATAGATAACCGTCGAAAACGAAATCTCCTTTTATTTCCTTGAGGGACTTCTTGACATCATCAGGAAGATCCGTTGGTTTGAGCCTCCTGCCCTTTCGCTCGACTAACATATGTTCTCCCTTGGGTTTCTTCTGAACGACCCAATCCCCGCTAAACCCTTTCAAGTGTTCCATGTCATTGATGTCCTTGACAGTGTGAGCAGGTTCTATCGTCTTGGTGAATACGCCATTCGGCTCGTAATCATCAGACTTGTGAAGATCCATGGTCATGGTAGGATACCCATATTCATTCGGAGCGAGAGCGCCTATCTCCGACTTCTTGCTCGATACCATCCTATTGGCATATGATATGTCAGCAGCAGAAACAAGTCCCTCATGAGCAGTTCTCTGTAAGAGGGTGAATGGTTGCTCAGTCGTGCTGAATTCTATCTTGTCCTCCTCCTCATTCCATCTCCATGTCAGTGTGGCTGGCATCTCATGGCCCCATGCATCTGTGTTGCCGGTGTTGAAGATCGGCGGGACGACGGCCTCACTGCTTGATGATACAGGCCCCATCTTTCCGGGAGCCATGTTAGCCATGCCGACTTCAATCATCGGAGTCTGTGCTTCCATGTTCACATACTCGCCCTTTCCTCTCATCAACTGATAGTTGGCCGCTGCAACCAACTGCTGTATGTTTCCTCTAGCAATCGTGTTGGCATCTATGTTCTGAACATCTGTGGGTGCTAATACATCTGGTCCGAACTGCCGATATACATCCGCAGCCATCTTCGTCACCGCTCTGACCATAACATCATCTGAGTTCGTGAAATGCTGGTTGTGCAACTCATGGAAGTCCGCATTTGAGTTTGGATGCTCAGTTCTGAACAACCCGACCATAGGAGTTCCCATCTCGGAAACCTGCATAAGGGAACGACCGAACCTGCTCATCCTCATTTGGTCCGATGGGAGAACCGTCCTGCTGCCCTGTCCGTTTATCTCAGATGGGTGCAGATGATGATGGTTGGATGCATGACTCCAATTGGATCTCTTACGCTCAAAGTCATGCATATCCATTTGGGATGCGGATGTGAGGACATGCGACATATCAGGATGCATGTTGGCCTTGGCAGGGAAATGGGATCCGCTAATCATGTGCTGTCCCTCAAGAGGTACGCCATTGATGAGGAAGTCCTTCAGCCACCCCTGACCAAATATGTCTGGATATGACTGCTCCATTATCTGAGATAGGCTCTGGAGGCTCCATCCGACACCACCCCAACACTGGAATGGCTCCCACCAGTGGTAATTGTGTCCATCTTCTTCACCGCCCAATGGGGATGTGAGTGTATCATAGGCAGAATCGGACGGAGCGGGAGACGTGGGTCCGCTTCTGTCGCTCGGCCTTATCCACCATGCAGCAAGGGGGGTGAATCTGTCTCTCCAATTCCTAACTAGCCTGTCCCACTTTATCCCTGCTTTCTCCTGAAACTTGCCGATGGCATACTTCGCCTCCACGGAATCTTGGTCAGAGGATGCAGCCAGACTCGATAGAATCTCCAATGCAGCATCTCTTTGGTCGGCAGTTTGGAATTCCATGCCAAACAGATATGGGAGCAAACCGTATGAATCGGATAAATCCTTTTTCTTCGATTCCATATAGTCGCCGTCAGACTCGTATGAGTTCGATCTATATCTATCGGTTTGAAAGTGGTCCTTCATTGAATCAACAGGATCGCCGAAGACCCTCTTCTCATCCAAGGTGAGTTTCAATGATCTCTCTCTATCGCTATGATCTTCTAATTTATCTATGAAGGACAGGACGTGATCGATATAATGGGGATCGCCATGTGCAGCGCCGTGTAGCAACGGGCATGAGTTCGACTTCATGCCGAACGGGTGATGCTCTCCAAACCTGTTCTCAGGAGATGCGACAGGCCAGTCAGATAGGTATGATGTGGATATCCTAGTGTGCCCTTGGAGATACTGCTGCATGTTGACTGGCAGTACCATCTCAGAAGGATCGAGCATGGAGTTGAGCGGCTTCATTGAATATGGCGATGGTTCTTCTGGTGCAGCCGTTGCCAGCACGGCTACGTCTTGTTTTGTTATCTGATTGCCGTGAAGCGACCTGACATACTCGCCGAATGGAGGATGTATTCCCATTACGCTTGACAGCACTACATCTGTTCGGAGCCTGACTTGCTCGCTTGGCATCCACCCACCCCTCATAGGCGGGAATAGACCTTCTCAATGAGATTCCCTATCTCATCGATTAGACCCATTTGTCCATGAGTCGCGGACTTTCTGAGAGAGCCTAGCGCATCTTCAATGGCAGCGGTGTTCGGTCCGCCTTTCCTCGCACCAACGTCTGTGAGGTGCATGTGAAGAGAGTTTGAGTTCACGTCATATCCAGTCTGTGCGTATGCTGGCATCTTCGCCACCTCGCTGATGAATGTCCTCTTTGGGCCGTCGTTGGTGTTGGGCATGGTTTGGTTCCCTTGGTATCCGCCAACGGATTGAACCTGCTCGCCGCCAGTGACATCCATGAATCTAGTAGCACTGTTATGGACATCGGGGCCTGCATCGCCGTATGCCTTCTTGACCCTCTTGCCGCCGCAAGTTGGGCAATCATCCATCTTGCAGTCTCCCATCTTGCAACCCATCTTGTCGTCGGAGCCCTTTCCTTTCATTCCCCTATTGGACTTGTATGATCCTGCCTCGTCTTTCTTCGGCTTTGACTTAACCCCGTCTTTCTTGCCCTTCTTGCCCTTCACAGCAGCGATGATGTCGCCGCGAGTCACCTTGTCGTGCGGAGGATAGTTGTCAGCGAGATCACTGTCAACCTTCTCTTTCAGAATCCTTACTTCTTTCAGCAGTAGTCCAAGGGGTGTCTCGTTCATCGGGTCAAACTTACGCATATACTCACCTGTTGTTCAGCATTCTCTCGGCTTGTTGCCATTCTTTTATCTCGTCGTCCCTAGATTTGGATATCATGCCGCCGGACCCGCTGAATGGCCCTGTGGTCGATTCCATATCCTCGACAGTTCTGTTGAGCGGATCGTAAGTCTCATCTGCGTGTGGAGTCGTGAATGACATCCATCCATGCTTCCTCATCAACATAGAAGGGTCTTGGACCGCCTTCCTAAGGGAGTTGTTCTCGCTCTCCAAGGCAAGGAGCCTTTGATTCATCTTTCTCACTTCGCCTATCAGATCCTTTACAACATCATTAACGTCACTTTCTTCACCCATTTACATTCCTCCCATGCCCATCATGCCGCCACCGTTCATACCTGCCACATCATGCTGTGCCAGTGAGCCATGCTTCTCTTTCAGTGCCCTTAGAATAGTCTGTCCCTGTCCCATGAATTGCTGGAGTTTCATGAGATCCATCTGCATGGAACTCAATACCCTCATATCGACATTGTGAGCAGAGGCTGTGGATAGGTCTTGATTGACGCCGACAATCAACTCGGCTAGAGTTGACATCGATGAGTCGATCTCATCCATCTTCATTCCAATGGGAGACTTTGCAGGACCAGCAGATGGCATGTTCATGGGTGCTTGTGTTTGAACGGACGCCATGGCCGGATCTGCATCAGCAGGCATCTCTTCCTGCTTTCTGATTATGGAATCCCTGATTTGCAAAGAACGTAGTCTTTCCGAAATCGATCCTTTTTCGCTTCTCTGCATTACTATCCCTCAGACTACATTGTGTGGGCGATAGATTCTATCTGATCGACCCGCTCGCACAACGCCTAGAGCAACTGCCCCATCAGCCTGATTGATGCTCGATTCGGAGTTGTCGAACTTCCTTATGATTCCAACCTGCGAGAAATCACTCTCTGCGAGGTTCTTTACGAGCGAGTCGTGGAGGCTGAGATCCCTTGTCAAGATGTCAAGGGCGTTGCGAGCAGACGATAGATGCTTCTCTATGTCGTCCCTATTGTTTAGTTCAATGGCCTTGGTCATGGCTTCCATGGAAGCAAGTGCCCTCCTAGCCATTGGGTCCATTTTGCTTAGAATATCGAAACCTTCAGTCATGTCGCTCATCACTCTCTTGCCGGACTATCCTTAATCAGCCTTCCTTTTTTGGGGAGCCTCTTTCGCCTACTTCCCCTGCCCTTCTGAGTTTAGCATCGACCATTTTCTCCTGAGGGGTTCTTTCATCTTTCTTCTCAGTCGAATTCTTGGCATGGCCTCCCTCATTCCTCTTGATGTTCTTAGGCATTTTACCGCCACTGTTTCTCTGAGAGTCGGTCAATGGGGATATTGGGGGAAGATCATTGTCTGCGGTAGTGACCAATGCGGCATTGAGATTGGCCTTCTGGACAGGCTCTCCCCCTCCTCCGCCTTGCTGGGCTGCTGCCTGTGCCTCTTGTGCAGCGGCTATCTCATCCTGAGACGGCTCACGATACTCAAAGACGAGATACTTCTCATCGACGCCATCTCTCAAGTGCGCCTCGTACCCGGCCTGCTTCATGCTCATCATGTTCCTTATGGCCATCTCATCTCTTCTCAACTGCATGATTTCGTCTTCTTCCTCATGTGGTGTCAGCGATATGTCCCATTCATCGATGCCGAAAGAATCCAGAAGTTTTGGGAATAGAAGTCTGTTGTATATGGATTGAGAATAGGAAACTGACCTGTTGCTGACTACTATCTGCATACCCTCATTGCTAAGTCCTCCACCAGAAACATCATTCATGAATACGTTAGACACTCCGTAGAATGCAGATATCCTTTGGCGTATATCGTCCTTGATCGGTATGTATTGTAATTCCTCAAGGGTGTCCATCATTCTGACGTACTCCAAACCTCCTCGGCCAGTCTCCGTCTCGACCCCAATAGTAGGGATATAACTCGGATCTCTCTCAAGATGCTCCTGTATGTTTCTCGCCGTGCGCTCGACAGTCTCCATGTTGGATGACTTGATGACCATGACGCCGCGAGGCATCCTCCTCTTCTGATATGCAGTATAGACGTAGTTGTCCATGGCAATCAGCGTGTTGACTTGTCGCCACATCGTTGCAACAGGGCTTCTTCCGTACAACTTAGAGGGGGACCACTTGGATAGGTGTATGACCTCTCCATCAGTATATACTTGGCCGTTGCCCACGCCTGCTAGGTTCATGTAATGAATCGGGACTACTGGCATCCCGCTCTTGGGACACTTGGCCTCAGGGTCTGACGATCTGAATGACCTGTCAACGAGACTTGTGTATTGGGAACCTCCTCTGACTCCTCTCTTGTCGGCGAGTATCCTCATGAATATGGGGTCCGCCCTCGATACCTCCTTTATCCTGAAGAACATGGGCTGCTTTGTCGAAGGGTCAACGAAATACTCCTTGGTCAGTATGATGTATGCATCATCCACTATGTTGAGGTCCATCTCGATCTCACGAAGGACATCGATGAATGATTGCGTCATCCTGTTGAATCCTCCGATAACCGTCTCGGCATACTCTATCTGTCCCTTGTCGGCCTTCCTCGTCTCACCACCACAAGCAGTGCATACATCGACCTCTTGGTTGTGCTTTTGCCCGCACTCCTTGCACTTCACGACGAACTTTGGCTTCCAGTCCCATCCCTTTCTGAATGTCTCGACGGATAGATGCTGAAGGATGGACCTCAATACCATGCACTCGTATGCAGCAGCATATAGCGCGGGTATAGTTATGCCTTGGAGAAGAGGTGGCTCCTGTATCCCTGATGTGAAAAGGGGCATTGCAGGGAGCGGCGTACTATGCCTCTCCATGTCCATACCAACAGCGGCGAAAAGTTTAGCCATCCTTTTATCGTCAACCAAGAGTCATCACCTCCTCTTTCATCTTAGCATAATGATCGTAAGATATGTCATTTGATTTCAGGAGATCGGCTTTGTGCTTGGGATTGTCCGAACGCTCATGTGCAAACACAATCAATGCATCTCTATTACCGTCCAAAGCCTTGGATAGAAGATTCGCATCATCGTGATTATTCATGTATGGAAGCGACAAGTCCAATGCCTTCTTGACGGCGAAGTCTCCTTCTATGATTATTCCCACGCCTTCTGCAAAGATGTTTTCAACACCCAACTCAGACTTCAGAGCGTCTGCGTACCATGGTGCATTTGGCGCATGGAACTTCATTTCAATACGGGGATTCAGTCGAGAATCTAATTTAATCTCTCCCCCTGTCTCTATCAACCCTGCAAGGAACCTGTCTGCATCCTTGAGCATGATGTTGTATCTCTTGACATCATAGAACAAACCCCTGCCGACCGACTTGCTGAATTGGCCCACTGCTAATATATCATACAGGAAACCATGTGACTTGATTAGAGATGATATCTCTGCTGCACTGGCCGACACGCCATATGATTTCAATGTCTGAGCATTGAGTGCGCCTCTCTCGATGAGGACATCTTTGCACTTGGTAAGGATGTTCTGCTCCCTCTGCGACAGACGCTCTGTCTTGTCAACCGTCGATCTCCACACCATCTCAGCATTCTTCTTACCCTCATCATCTGATGAAGACCAAGACTTGACGAATCTTCTGAATGGCAACTCAAGTCTATTCGTGTGCTTGTTAAGAGCATCATAGTCCAAGTCGGTCATGGGCAACTCATCGACCATAGACGGAGAAACTCCGGGGAAGTAATCCAATATTGCCATCTTTTCCATCTTCAAAAGTCCTTGGATAGAGTCCAAAGTATGGAGGTCGTTCGCCTTGATCAATAGGTCAGCAACCTCTCTTCCTGTCATCCCATAGTTGTCCACGAACCATGATCTTGTTATGGGAACTGGACTGGATGGCAGTTCTGTTCCGGGTTGCTCTGGTGTATCTGACATCGGGTTATTCATACCCATTATGTCAGCATCCTCCCTTCCAGTGGGATTACCTTGTTGATTCTCTTCTTTCATCTTGCGCCTCTTGTCCTCAACGGCCTCAAGTTTCTTCTTGGCCGCATCCTGCTCTGCGGCTAATGCCTGCTCCTCGGCGTCGGTTCCAATCTTGATGAGCGCGTCTGTCAACGATGATACTCCTGTCAACGGGTGTATATACTCAACGTCACGCATCTGCTATCCCCAACCTTTTTTGCCATAGACTGCCATCGAGGATGACTATATTTTCCCTGTATTCCTTAGTAGCCTGAACGGCGAGAGACAATGCCATGACCATATCGTCATGACCACCGAGGCTCTCCATCCGCCCATTGTCTAGCATGGTGAACATGGAGAGTTCATTCAATAGGGTGTTCATATGTCTCTTTGTCGATCCTTCATCTGAGTATGGTATGAGAAGATGCTTCTGCTCAAAGTGCAATTGAAGCGTGTGTATCAATGCCTCTTTCTTCATTCTATTCATGTTGAAGGGCTTGATCGGCAAATCGCTTATCTCATTCAAAACTTGATTGAATGCCATAGCGAAGTTGTTAGTCTCCAATTCTATGATGACTGGATTGAATCTCGCATTGAGTTCTATTATCTTGTCAATCTGAGAACTGAAATCCATGCCTTTCTCATGATGAACATGGACAACGTGCTTCTTCCTGTTCTCATCCATGGCAATGACCATCATGCATGTGTAGTCAGCACTTCTATTGGCGCTGATAGCCGGATCCCATCCGATGTAGTAGTTGTATTCACCATCCGGTTCAGGATAGTAAGATAGAGACAGAGAATCATCCTTCGCACCTTCTAGCATCTCCTCTGGGAAGAGACTCGCCTCGCTTGCAATGGGCTTGCATAGATACTCGCGGGTGAACGCTATTGATGTCATCTCGCTCCTCCTCTGATTGAGGGCGTCTATGTTCCACCTCTCAGGCCACAGCGGTTCACCAGTCGCCTCGTTGATGGCAGGATACTCCTTAACGGCGTATCCCTCCAACTTCTTCAACTCCGAATACAGGTCCGTGTATGAGAATGGTGTGCCTACGATGCATAGTTGGGCAGTGTGATGCAGAACAGGTAGTAGGGCGGTATAGAACCATGTGGATATATGCTTCAATTGGGTCTGGGCCTCGCTTGAAAGTATGTCATCGAGGACAACTATGTCAGGGTGAGCCCCACGAACGGCCTTACCGACGGACATGGCTCGTATGGTTGACTTGTTCGACATCTTGAACAACTGCTTCGCCCATCCTCTCTTGGGCTTGAGATGCGCCAGAGCGGGAGTGGTCATGATGAGTTCATCCATCTTTGACATGTGATCTATCGATTGATGCTGGCTGTGGCTGAAGAAGAGGACCTCTGTGCCGGGGTTGTATGCCATCCTCCATAGGAGATAGCATCTGAAGAAAACGGACTTGCCGTGGTCACGACTGGCTATGACGCATATCTTCTTGTTGTTCTGAGCAGTCTCATACCACTCGTCGTGAAAGTGCGCTAGTTGGAATCCGCATATGTCCTCAAAGAAGAACTTGAAGTCTCGCCTTCCCATGTCGAAATCGACTTTGCTCGTAAGTTCAGCGACGGCCTCACTCATTTCTCCACCCCGTCGGCAGCAAACTCATGTCATCCGTGCCGACTGAGTTGTCTTGCCCCATGAATATCGAGGCTGGAAGGAGAGATAGGTCATCTCCCTCAACAGTATCGAAACCAATATCCGGCTTGACTCTCTCTTGTATCGGATGACTCTTGATGATTGGTGACATGGGTTGGGCCATTTCCCTCTTTATGTTGACAACATCAAGGAAATTCGGATTGTGGAAGGGATTTGCAAATGGATCCTTGAGAATAAAGGACTTCTGCATTGATCGGAGTTCCTCGTATTTCTCATGCGCTTCAGGGAAATAATCCTCTAGTTCGGCAGAATTGTTCAACAGGGTTCTGTATGCTTCTTCATTACCCTCCTCTGCCAATCTGACTATTCTGTCCACCACATCTCTATCTGTGCCCTCTTTTATCATCGTTGGAATTTTGAAATCATCCTTCTTCTTTGCAGGAGGAGTCTTGGTTTTCTTCTGAGGCTTCTTTGGCTTGGCCTTTTTAGGCGAAGGAGGAACATCGCTCACGACTTTCTTTGAAGTGACCCTCTTCTTCTTCGGTTTTGGAGCATCTGCTTCTGGAGGCTTTGATGTGACATCCTTCGCCTCCACGGCGATATCCTCGACCTTCGGAGGCTTGCCCTCTGGGGGCTGTGGCATACCTAGTTCTTCTTTCGGCGCGGTAGGTTCCACTTTATCCTCTGGTTGAACTTCAGGAGTTTCTCCTTTTGCCTCTCCAACCTTCGATTCAGGGACTTCCCGTGAATCTTTGGGATCTTCGTCCATTTGACGCCCTTCCATGGGTGGTTCGATTCCTCTTTCTCCTCTGTCTTCTCCTCGGACATCTGGCACTGGCACGACGGGTTGCTCTGTTAAGGGTTGTTCAAGAGGGGGCAGTATTCCGAGCCTTCGCAAACCACGATCTCTTCTAGCCTTTCCACGTTGGCTCAAAAGTTCGCCTTGATTCTCTATAAAATCTAATATCCCCTTTCTGTGAAGGAAGTATTCATCGATGTCGAAGTCGTCCCCTTCGGACTTTGCGACTGACCATGCGAGGTCGAATGGGTCAGATGACATAGGCACTGCGGATCGCCTCCGTTGTCATCCTGCTTCTTATGATCGTCCTGTCGCTCATAGTCTCATACTCTGACCTCAAGAACGGAACGGCTCCTCCCCCATACTGATTGAGGTTTTGCAGATTCTGCCTGCCTATGTTCCTCTGTCTCATGTTATACGCGCCACGGGCAAGACCAGAGAGTCCGCCGGTCAGCAAGTTGGACATGATTCCTGTCCCTACGCCGCCTCTCGTCTGGGACCTGTCTATGTTCTGCTGATACAGGTTGTCCAACATGCCTTGATTGGGAGTGTATCCTGAGGGAGCAGCCTGTTGTGGCTGTTCTTCACCTTCACTCTCACTGGTCTTGTTGTTCCCAAAGGGCGCACTTCTTGATTGAGATGGCTGGTTTTGTAATGGTTGATTTGCCATTTGATTGTTAGTGCCCATGAGAACCCTAGCACCTTTAGCGCCATATTTCATTCCTTGGCCTGCTATGTCCTGAGCGACCCCATAAGATGTGTCAGCCATGTTTCCAGCATGTTTGCCTGCTGCTGTTACACCACGACCTACGTCTCCCAGCATTGCACCACCACTTTCTCTGGCCGTGGCGGCGAATTCCCTCATCTTAGGAGATGTCATTCTTTCTCTTGCCGTCTGAGCGGCTTCACCGAATTTCCTCCCTGCTGTTCCGACCATCCTACCTGCTGCTCTCGCCATTCCGGGTATCTTTGATGCGACATTCATAGCGCCTCGATTCATGGCATCTCTCGCTTGAGTCGCGCCTTGGCCAATGGTCTGACCCAATTGTCTTGCACCTTGGCCGATGGCCTCACCAGTTTGGTTGAACCTCTGTCGAGCAGCATCTGCCATGCCGGGAATCTGTGAGGCCACGTTCGATGCGGTTGCTCCCATGGCTGCTCCAGCCCTGCCCATGGCCTGACCAGCGGCCTGTGCCCCTTCACTTACAGACTGGCCTACATCTGAGAATCGCGCTCTGGCAGCATCCGCCATCGGAGCCAAGGATGAGGCTGCTCTGTCCATGCCTCTCCTTGCGGCCGAACCGACATCCCTCGATATATTGGATATGGGAGATCTGTTTCGCTCTTGTATCAATCTGTTCTGTGGGCCGAGACTGCCTCTCGCCGATTGGCCAAGTTCAAATTCTCTCTGTCCAGTTGGCATGTTGCTCCGTGGATTCGGATTCGTGATGGCGTCTATCCTCTCATGCATGTTGGTCGGAACAGCCTGATTCCCTGTGGGGAATACGGAACTGGCAGGATTCGTGTCTGATGCGCGGTCCACTGCCTGCTGTTGAGTCATAGGTGGCTTCATGCCCCTGTCAATACGTCCATACTGTGCCGGTGTGAGTGCTTTCGCCAACGCCGATCCCAAGGAAGGGCTGAATGGAGTCAGGTATATCTCACTCATGGAAGGCCACCTTCACCATCTGCACCTGCTCATGTCCCAGACCGAATGACTTGGCTATGTTTCTCCAGTCTCCCTTGGTATGGTATATCGTTATGACATCGCTTGTCGATCTCTGAATGTGGCTACCGACCAAAGCAATGTGTACGGGATCGCTTATGTCCATCTTACCGATATCGGAATAGTCCTCAACGATTGCCTTTGCGAGTTCGTATTGAACCGTCTCAAGATACATCTCGACATCAGACTTGCCGAGCATGGTCCTTCCCATGCCCCTGATACTCTCTGTGAAGGTCCTTGCATTTGATCCGAAATCTGAAGCAGCCTGCCTCATTTCTCTGGCTTCTGGAGTCGATGCTACTCTTGCCAAAACTCTCGCCAAACCTTCGCGGGTTATACCCGACAATTCAGGTCTGGGCGTCGATGGTATATTTTGATTTCCTTCAGTTATACCGGGTTGGCCTGTTATCGGTGGCGGAGGCGAATCGCCATTTGTGGGTGGTTTAGGTTCCATCGGGTTGCCCTCAAGGGGAGGTTTAGCGGGAGGCGTCCTTTCCCCAGAAGGGATAGCAGTCGGTTCAGCAGTCGGCTGAGTATCTTCCTCGGTCTTTTCTGGTGTTCCTGATAT
>Ga0181406_1000761_pt1 | contig 12056 bp, 14 predicted proteins | sample 29SPOviralmetaG_FD_130135 | JGI IMG/M metagenome (GOLD analysis project Ga0181406, IMG submission 130135) | Marine viral communities from the oligotrophic San Pedro Time Series (SPOT) site, San Pedro Channel, CA, USA - 29 SPOT_SRF_2011-12-20 | ecosystem: Environmental > Aquatic > Marine > Strait... | reverse complement strand
GTGATTATATTGATTCTTATTGAATTATTTTTTGAAATTTTAATAAATCATAGTTAATATATTTTCTTATAATTATGATAATAAATATTATATTATATTTTATAATAAAAAAAAAGTTATAAAAAAAGATAAAAGGATACATATATACATGCAATTTAGGCTTTCCCATCCAAAATTTAAAATTGATGAAAAATGTAGAAATTACTTGTTATATTGACGCTTTTTAACTTTTATTATAACTTTTTTTTAATATTTAAAGATTAAATTATTATCTCTGCTATATATATGAAAAGAAACTTATTTTTTTGTGATCATTGTAATATTGAAAAATTTGATAGTGAAACCCAAGATTTTGTAAAAATAGCATTTGAATGTAATACTTTAGCACACTGGAAACAACATATAAGAAGACCAAAGCATAACAAATGTGTAGCGAAAAATTATAATTTTGATAATATGATAGAATGTAAACATTGCGATGGTTTATTTAATAAGGAGCAATATGCACTACACAAAGAAAGAAATCAACTATTATGGAGCATGAAAGGATCAAATGAATTATTAAATGAGTGTAGTTGTAATAACTTTGTTAGAGGTGATAAACGCTATCCAAACATTAAGGAATTAATTATATGTAATGAAAATAGATATGAAAATGGAAGAAAAAAATATGAATATATACCTAAACCAAAACAAGTTATTTCATTTAAAGAACAAGGTGAAAAATTATTAGATAGTGTAGAAAAGAAAGAAAAAGAAAAAGAAAATGAAGAGCCACAACAGCAACTACAATTAACTATTGAAGATATAGAAGACGGTGCTAAACCCCAGTTTGAAGAGTTTTGTGAAGATTGTGGTCACGCTATTAACTATGATATACCTATTGAAATCATTGAAAAATGGGAAATAGAAACTTGTGCTTGTGAAAGCGACGAAGAATAAAATATTGTAGTATATATATAGATGTCAAAGTATGCTGAAGACGAGGCTTTTTTAAATTATATGGATCATGAATTAGAATGTAAATCATGTATTAAAAAAGATAAATTAATTATGAAACATTGGGAAAAAAATGACCAATTAAAAAATGAAATAAAAGATATAAGTAAATTTTGTAATGATTTAATTATGGAAAACTGTAAATTAAAAGATCAAGTCAAAGCCTTGAGTGATATAATTGATTAAGGAATTCCTTTAGCCTTTCATAGCCTTTTTCTTTAGAAAAAATATTTGTTTGAGTGTGAGTTTCGGTTTTTTCTTTTCTTCTTTTGGCATGTATGCTTTATTCATTTTATTAAGTAGTGCAGTATGCTCGGCCACAGTTAAATTTTTATAAGTCATTATATATAAGTTAAATATATAATTATTTTAATCTATATTATAGGTATAGTATGGGATATTGTAAATTTTGCGAAGCGAAACCTGTTGAAAATTGGTTCGGTAGTTGGTGTTCAGAATGTCGGCAAATTAAAAACTTATGTAATGTCTATGGATATGAAAGAGTTTTAGATATATTAAAAAAATGCTGTATTAGAGATGAAAATCAATTGGAAAAGAAAATTACGGCTCACAAAGAAAAAAAAAAAGATAGACTACCTTCTATTCCAGAAGAATTAGTAATTACAAATGATAGTATTGAATTATATGAAAAACCAAAAACTCGTAATAGTAAAAATAAAATTGTTTAAGTAAATTTAGTCCATATAGATTTTTTATATGTGCTGTATCTAGGTTTAGGTGGAGCAACAACTACTGGTGCAACTTCTTCTTTTTTAACTGGTGCTGGTTTTGATTTTAATTCTTTCTGTTTTTTTTTATAGGCTTTTGCTATATCTCGTATTTCTTTTAACTCGGCTTTTAATTGTTTAATTTCTTCCATATCTTCTTTAGAAGTATTACCTTTTTTTAAATTTGCTATTTCTTCTTTAAGGCTAAAGAGTTGGGCTTCATGCTCATCCAATTGTTTTGGGACGTGTCTTACTTTTCTTTTAGTGGGTTTTACTGGTTCTATTACTTCTTCTGCTACTACTGGTTCTGTATCAATAACTTTTTCTTTGACTGGTGCAACCACTTCTTCTTTAACTGGTATTTCTTTACCTTCTGCTTTTGCTCTTTTAGCCTCACGAGCCAATCGCATTCTTTCTTTAAATTCTAATTTTTTACTAGCACTCATAGGTTTTCTTTTCTTTCTTTGTTTAGGGGGTTCTCCAGTATCAAACACTTCTTGGTCAGCCATTTATATATAATCAATAGAAAATAATTTTAAATATAAAACTTATTTCCAGTTAATTGGTTCAAACATTGTATTTAGATACATCTCTGCTGGTGGATTACTAAAATTTATAACCATAAATGATCTAGGTTTTGCTGTTGTTTCTCTAAACATTTTGATAAATTGTTTTTTACTTTCAGTATAATTAAAATCTTCTGCTATCAATTCCAATTCTTTCATACTTGTAGAAAAGAGAATTGCACCAGTTAAATTCGTTCTCAAACATGTACTACACTGACTAAATCTTTGACTAGTATATATTTGTGAAAGGTTGAGATGTCTTCCATTACAAATCATTTTATCAATTATATTTCCTTTAGAATAACTTTTTAATGATCCACTGTATCCACAATCATCGAATATAATCAATTTATTTTTTGGTTTTCTTCCTTCACTAACATCCTCCATAAATTCCTCTTCAATATCTTCATATAATACTTCTAAATAGTCTTCGTCAAACTCAACACGATTTTCTTCTGGTATATCTAATTTATCGGCCATAATAGCCAATTTATTATCTAGTTTATTGTTTGATATGATATGAATGTCGTCGCCATCAAACATTTTATGATAGTTGAAGGTGGGGTTAAGCAAAAGATTGAGAATGATGGTCGTTTTCCCACTCAATTGGCTTTTCCCATTTATAAGAAGCCTAAAACTTAAATCAAACAATCTATCTACTGGAGTATAATAACTATCATTTTTATCACGAACCTTTAGTATTTTGTATGATTTATTTTTACTCATTTATAATAATAAAATAATATAATTTAATATTATATACACAATGTCGGACGCTTTTAAAAATTATGATACACTACTATCAAGTTTGAACCAAGCAAATATGGAGCAAAGAAATGCTAATATAACATTACATCAAACCAAGGCTGGTATTGATAGTGGTGCAAAAGTATTAGGTGAAATGAAATTATTTATTAGTGGTAAACCAGCATTAGAAAAATTAAATAAAAATTTAGCAAAACCCTTATATGAAAAGTATGGTAAAGAATTTGTAGATAGTAAAATAGAAAGTTTAAAAAACAAGTTGGGTTATAGAACTAAAGCAAATCCAGTTGGAGAAGATGGACCCAGTGGATTGAATGAAAATGCACCAACAGATTCAAATAAACCACCTGTAGAGGATGCTGAAGAAACACCAGAAGAATTAAATGATAGACTTCTTTCAGAGCAAGGAGCAAGGGAAAGTAGAATTGCTAGAGAAGCCCAAGATGCAGAAGAACAATCTGGTCGAACAGATGAAGTTAATGATATATTAGCAAGGGGGGCAAAAAGAGCAGAACTCTTTGAAAAAAGAGTTGCGAGTGGTGACGCTGAAGGTGAAGAATTGATTGATCCTATTAAGAACATGAAAAATCCATTTGCTGATAATTTAGAAGATTACAGAAATAGTAATTTAACTGATTTTGCTCAACCTAAAACTACTTTTACTGCTGAAGATGTTGGTGCTAAAGGAGTAAATGCAACTTATGATAGAGCCAATGGATTAACAAGTGAAGAAGCCCAAACAGTTGTAGATCATGCTAATGCTGGTATAAATCCTAGTGAAATAAATAATGCACCAACCAGTGAGGCATTAAATAATAGTAGCGGAACATTTCAGAATAGTGTAGCACAAAGTAGAGCAAGTGTACAACCAAATGTCAAAGCCGATAATCAGACTAGTACAGGCGACGATGCTGATTTAGAGGAATCAGCAGAAAAAAGTGCTGGTAAAACTGCTGGTAAAACTATTGCTGAAGAAACGGCAGAAACTGGTGCTGAAGAAGGAGGCATATCGATATTAGATGGCATTCCAGGAATTGACCTTTTTGGAGCAATTGGTGGTGCGATACTCGCTGGTATTATGGCTCATAGAGAAAAGAAACAAGAAGAAGCAGAACAAGACGTAGCAACTGTGTCTACTAATGTTGATACTCAAATAGGTTTAAGTGGAACAGAGGCACTTTCGTAAATTATAGTTAATATATATTTTGTTTAATTTTTAATTTTATTTTATATTTATATTATATAAAAATGGAAAGTATTATTAAAATCGCATCAGAGCAAGGCTTCGCTGAAACTTGGTGTCCAGCAGATCTAGCAACCGCCCCACCTACACAGAAACTTATAGATTTTATTATACCAGCAAATACTGGAACTTATGATCTTGGAAAATGTTTTATCAATGTAAATGCGGAGGTTGTACCAAAAGCAAATGCTAATGAACCAACTAATACATTAAATTCTTCTGCTCTTTATAATAATGATATTATTGTAGAAACGGATAATGGCAGTGCTAGAATTGGTGATTTGGCTTCTATTGTAAGAAATGCTGATATGTTTAGTGCAAATCGTGGTATGGTTGAATCAATACGTCGACAAGATACACTTCGCCAACTTTTATTTAATTTTGAAAATGATAAGGCCGAGCAACATGACGGCAACCTCAATCTTGGTAATTTTGAAGGGCGAAGAGGTATTAATAATGGCACTTCACATTTAGTCCAGATTATGGGTAGTAATACTTCTGTTGCTGGGGTAGTTGACGAAAGTATTAAGGCAAGTAGTACTACAAGGGATTTAAGAATTCCTTTATCCGATTTATTTGGTGTTGGATCAGCACTTTGGAATTCAGATGTATATGGGGCTACTCGTATTCATTTAGAATTAGATACATCTAGATTAAAAATTAACCAACTTGGTGGAGATGAAGATACAAGTACTTTCCAACCAGCAGGACAAAATAAAACATATGGTGCTATTGAACCTTTAGGAGGTGCTGGTGCAACTGAAGCCCCATTACCAGATACAAAGGCTTTAGGAACTGATAATCCACTTATAACACAGATAGAATATTTTGACTATGAATTACAGATGCCTTTTTATGTGGGTCAGGCCATTGAGGTAGCATTTACAAATACCGCTGGGGCTCAAACTGGTTATGCTCAAATTGCTGGTGTAGAATATAATCAAGGAACAAACTCCACAAACCCTCCAAATGGTAGCAGAAAAGTCCAACTTTACACTGCTTTACCATTATATACAAATGCTACTGGGGGTGCTGAAAATATTACAGCAATTAGTATTAAAGCATTAAAATCCACTACTGCTAGTGGTGGCGGTGTTGTTGGTGATAGTATTAGAATAAATAACGCTGAAATAGTATTGGCTCAATTACCTTCAGTCGAAGGCCCAGATAGTATTGATTACAGAACTTACTCAACAGAAGAAACTCAAGGCAGTGGATCAGTATTCCATAAACAAGTTATTGTAGAACCAAACGCTCAAAACCTCATTATCGCTCATTGCACGACAGGTCAAACAGCACCTAATAAATCATGGTCTTCATACAGATTATCAATTGATAATGTGGATGTTAGCGGTAATCGTGATATTGCTTATAATAAACCCTTACACCGAGATAGAATTTCTAGAACATTTAATAACAGAGGTCAAAACATTAGCAATTTTTCATTAAATGCTATTAATGTTGCATCAGGCCAGTTAGCAGATGCCAATCAAGAAGCATTATATCCGATTTTTGAAACCTTACCACTTACACAAGCCCAAAAGATAGTAAATCTTCAGTTAAAAGCAACTGCTATTAATGACGTTATCTTTTACAAGGAATTACAGAAAACTATTTAAATCGTAGTATATATTTATTTGTTTAATTTTTAATTTTATTTTATATTATTATTATATAAAAATGGATAATATGATTTACCACTCGGCTGTGCCAGAAGCAACTCAAACTACTTATGAAGAATTTAATAATGTTGATTTTGTTTTAAATGTTGGAGAAGGACGCTCACTTCTTCGTAACAGTGTAAGACTTTGTGGAGAAGTTGAAATTACATCTGATGGAACAGCAAGATCAGATAGCCGTGTATACATGGATAATGCTATTGGAATACATGCTACAGTGTCTTCAGTCCAAACCAGTTTTGGTTTATCGGGGATGAAAGAAAATATACAAAATTATGCACGATGGGTAAAAATGTTGGCGATTGGAACTATTTATGAAGACGATTATAACAACGCATCTCACCAAGTAGAACTTCGTGCTGTTAACCATATATCTGCTGGTAAATTAGCAAAAGGCGAAGTCACTGTTAATAGTGGAACAAAACTTACTACTGATTTAGATTTCGCAATGAAACCAGTTTGCATCTTAAATCGGATGAGTGGAGATCACCTTCCTTTTGAAAAGTCTGGAGAAATTCGTCTTACATTTAATCTTGCTCGTGATATGTCTGCTTTAATGGGATCAAACCAAGGTAGTGGAGCAAAATACAAATTAAAAAATCTTCATGTATCATATAATTCTGTCCCAACAATGGGCGATCCAATGAGCAAACAAGTTTCAATGAGATCTGTTTATAATATTAAATCCACTATTCAGTCTGGATCCGCAAACATTTCAGCCCAAGTCCCAGCCTCGGTAGATGGCGTCAGTTGTTCATTTCAACGACAACAAGACGAGAATGTTAATGTATTTAATAACTACTCATGTGATATGGTTCAAGGTATTCGTCGTGTCCAGTTTGAATTTAATGACTCAACCAATAAATATGTGTCGTATAATGAGAATGATCTTGGCTCAATGATAGAAAGATATATAGATTCTTTTGATAATACTGGCCACCAACAAATGAAATTAGATACCTTTAGAACTAATAATGGTTTCGGTATAGGTCAAAAGTTTGCTGGGTTTGTTGATTTATCTAACCAGCGATTTGGTATACAATTAACTTCTGATATTACAAACCAAAAGCCAATGAATATTTATGCTTATTTCCACTCAATTGTGGTTGCTTAAATTGTAGTTAATATATTTGTTTAATTTTTATTTTTATTTTATATTATTATTATATAAATATGACTTTCTATTCGGACGCTAATGTTTCTACAAAATATCTTGATCCTCACATCTATACTGAAAACGCTAGATGCACCTTTCAATTAGATCAAAGTGAATCAGCCTACTTACCAAATCTTCGGCTTACATTTGTAGGAGTTGTTTCTAGTGGAGAAATAGGCTACAATGAACTTGTTGGTGCTTTAGGTCTTATTAAAAATATTCGCTTACTGGATGGTAAAACAGTGTTATGCTCTTTAAACGAAGCCCAGTTTTATACTGGATTTAAAAATGTTAATCACACTAATGAAGTGAATCAGAGTGCTGAATCATACCAAGACTGTAGTGGTTTAGGTTTCACTGTAAACGGTCAAACAAATGCTATCCAAAAAATGGCCTCGTCATTCAAAGCAAACACTGCTACAGGGACTACTAATAGTGCAACTTTAGATTTAAGACACGTTTTACCAATGTTGAATAGTGTAAGTCATTTACCAACTGCTGTCTTTGAAAATTTAAATTTACAGATAGAGTTTGATTCTGTAGCAGATAATCAGTTATTAAATGATAAAACTATTACTATGAATTCTTTAAGACCAGTATTAGCATGTGATGTTATTAATAATCCAGTGGTTGTTGATAATTTAAATAAACAATTAAAAAACGCCAGTTGGCTGGAAGTGGAACATGATTTCTTTGTCATCCCTCAATCTGTGAATGACGGTGGTGCTAACGATCAGAGTTTAGAACAACCAGTTAACGTCCAACTCAATGGATTTAATAACAAACATTTAGATCGTATTTTAATTGTTAAAGAAATAGCAGATGCTTCAAAAGAACAAGACACAAATGCAACACGAGGATTTGGTAAATTTTCCTCACAATGTTGCTATCGTCAGAAACTCCAGTTTAGAGTAAATGGACGTAACGTATTACCTCGTGAAGGTATTGTTGGTAATAACGAAAGACTTGCTCATATTGTTGACGCTTTTGGAGAATGCTCTGCTTATATTTCTTCTAACCAGTATGGTATGGATGCTAATTTAGAATTGGCTGATGGCCGTAATCTTATGGGTCAATTAGATTATATGGGCATGTATATTGGTGAAGATATTTCTAACTTACAGATAAATTATAGTCGTGTTGGATTAAATGATACTACAAACAAACGACCAACTACAGATGCATTAAATGCTCATGTATACGGTGAAGTAAGGAAACAACTCGTTGTTGGTGGACCAGGTCAAGGCTACTCAATAACTTATTTATAAGTAGTTTTATCATAGTTTAAATGTTTATTTTTATTTTATATCATTATTATATAATGGAAAAATCAACAATAATTAGACTTCGTCAAGCAGAAAGTAGCACTACAAATTCTAATGGTGATTATCAAGTTTCATTAAAAGAAGGTGTTAATATAGAAGAAGGAGACCAAGTCAGAGTGCATAGTGTTATATTAGATACTGCTACAGAATCAGTTATAAATATTGATAAAAAAATTAGAGTAAAAATGGGTGTGGCGAAATATATAACAAATTATAAATTTAATGAACCACTTCCTTATGTTGTAGAACAAGATAGTGGCGATCCAACAATACCTATGCCAGATTTAAAAAATTATTATTTAGCCACCCTTCATGATTTAACTGGAAGTACAAATTATCTAGTACAAGGTTTAGTAGTATCAACCCTTTCGACAGATATATTACGAGGTTTTGGTGATTTTGAATCAGTTTGGGAATACTATGAGGCTGGAACAAATAAATATAAAACTATAAATATATATATACCACCTTTTAAAATTATAGATCATTTAGATTTTGCTGTTGAAGTTCCATTTGGGCCAGACAATAAAGGTATAATTATTAGTGGAGAAGTTAAAGGAAAATATTTTAAGTTAATACATCCTTCAGTGGACCATAGAGGAGATTTGCCTAATAGAACACAGCCTTGGAATCAACGCATATTTAATGTTCCTGCTGGACAAAAAATAAATCCAAAAAAAGACAATTTAGATGATAGTACAATTTGTTTTGGAAATGGAGGTAATCCTATTTCAGATGCAAGTGCTATTATGAATCTATATGAGGAAGAATGCTCTTTTGTAATTCCAGCAGGTCAGTATGAACCAGCAGAAATGGCTCAAATATTTAATGATAATATGACACAAATAGATAGCCTTGGAACTATTGGAAATAATTTTAATACCACAGCGACACCTCCTAAATATGAGTTCCCAGTTAATAATCCATTTTTAACTACTTTCGGTCAAGCAGGTAGAAAAATGGACTTGGCTTCTGCGTCTGGCTCAACAGCGTTATATTTAAATCCAAATATTACAGCAGATGCACCAACAGCAACAAATTTACTTAAACCAACACCGCCTACTGAAGCGACAGCAGATAGATTTATTGGGGGTAGTCAAATAAGTATGAATTTCGATACTAATTTAAAAAAAATAAATTTTGATAGTCTTCACTTTCCAGCCTATGTTGGTAGTGGAACAATTAAAACTCCAGGTATTGATTTTCCAAGTGGTAATTTAAATCCAGTGGCTACACCTCCAGTACCTGTTCCACTAGAGCCAATTGTTTCTTATGGGGGATCTGCTTTTACTTCTTTTGAAGCATTTGAAATAGTGCAAGATGCCGATACTACTCAAACTCCACCTCTTCCAGAAGTTCTAGGTGATACAAGTAATTTGTTTTCACAATTAGGTATACAAAACATGACTATAGATGTAGGGCATGACGACCAACCTATTACATTACTTGATAGTTCAACAGTTTATCCATTATTGATTACAGATGTAATAGGTCAAAATATAACTGGAGCATTAGCAACTATAGATATAGCCGTTCCAAAAACAGTGAATTATGCTACACCAGTTTCAGAGGCTACTGAAACCGCTTTAACAACTCCATTACTATCCACAAGGACTTTTGATCAGTCTGATAATGACGAAGGTTATTATTTAATTGATATTGGTGTAAAATTACCACAGAAGATGATCGGTGGTTTTGAAGGTGGAAATGGAGTTCAAACTACAAGTAATAAAATACAAGCGGTCATAGGAAAATTCTATACTGCTGGTAATTTTTTGCAATCACAAGGTCAAGGTGAAGTAGTATATACTCATGTTGGTGAGCCTCAAATGTTGAATGATTTGGAGGTAAGGGTATTACACCCAGATTTTTCAGCACCTTCTAATGAAGAACTTGGGCCATTAAACAGTATATTTTTAGAAGTTGTTAAACCAGTTAAAGTTAATGGAAAGTGATAGTGATTGATTTTTTTTCAACTTTTGCTTCATTTGGATTATAAAATTTATATAGATAACTTTTCTTATCAGTTTTTTTTTTAATAAATATCTTTTTATCTACAAGATGTAAAAATATTTTTCTTATTTGATACAATGATTTAATTTTAGTAATATATACTATCATTTTTTTAAATAAACTATATCTTATAAAACCAAGATTATGGGCTTGTTTATTAAGTAAATAATTAATAACTTTCTTGGCTTCTGATTCGACGTTAATTTTAAGAAGTTCCATATAGTTTAAATATAAAAAAAAAAATATAGTATAACTTATAATGACTGAAATGAATAATTATGGTAATATATTTTATCCAATAAATAATAATAGTGCTGTTATAAAATCAATGTTAAGTGGAAGAATGTGGGAAAAAAAGATAGTCAGTATATTTCATGAATATATTACTCAAGACGATACTGTATTAGATGTAGGAAGTTATATAGGGACTCATATGGTTGAAATGAGTAAATTAGCCAATAGAGTTTATTCTTTTGAGCCAGTACCATTAATTAGTGCTTGTGTTAAAAAAACAATTAAGGCTATGAATATAAGTAATGTTAAGCATTATAATGTTGCATGTGGAAACCATACTGGTAGTGATTTTATTCATACTAATTATAATGGGGATAGTAGTATGGGTGGGATCAGAGATCATAAGTTTAGTCAAAAGTTTGAGTGTAAAGTAGTTAAATTAGATGATATTATAAATGAGCCAATAAAGTTAATTAAGATAGATGTAGAAGGTCATGAATTTGAGGTATTGGCTGGTGCAACCAATATTATAGAGGAATATAAACCAATAATAATTATTGAAACATTTAAAACTAAAAGAAATTTATTGGAGTTAAAACATTTTTGTGAATGTTTTGAATATGACTATAGTTATATAAGTTGTGATAATTATTTATTAATTAAAAAACAAAATTGAATTTATTTTTTTGTTAATATAAATCAATATAAATCAATAAGAATGACTACTTTTCACGAACAATTTAAAAAACACTACGACTATATTGTAAAAGAACATGAAGAAATGTGGGATAATATATATCCTATGAGCGATTGGACTTTGGAAGACCATAACTTACTTTGGAAGTTTGTAGATAGAAAAATATTAGTTTTCGATATAAGCATTGGTGGATTTGTATTAACCGAACGATATATAGAACAAGAAAAAGAAGAAGAAGAGTTTAACAAGAAGGTGGTATTTGAAATGGGTGGAGAACCTATTAAAAGAGTTTGATAAAAATCTGACGACAGATCTGTGGCTTGTTTCCGACTATTTCTTTAAATATAATAAAAAAATATTTATTTTAATTTATTTTAAATCATAGTTAATATATTTTATATATTTTATTTAATTATTTAAATAATATCAATCATGTTTCCTGTAGCACAATAAGTCCATCCTTCACTGTCTTCATAACCTAAAAGCACATTACCAAACATCCTTTCATATGTTTCATATGCTCTTGAGAGTTTTGCTTCATAAAAATTTTTATACTCTGATCCCTCCTCGTAAAACTCATTATATGCTTGAGTAAGTTCAAACCAAGGTTTTGGTCTGCAAGTTCCTCTGTTAAAACATTTACAATTTTCC
>Ga0181406_1000760_pt1 | contig 12062 bp, 8 predicted proteins | sample 29SPOviralmetaG_FD_130135 | JGI IMG/M metagenome (GOLD analysis project Ga0181406, IMG submission 130135) | Marine viral communities from the oligotrophic San Pedro Time Series (SPOT) site, San Pedro Channel, CA, USA - 29 SPOT_SRF_2011-12-20 | ecosystem: Environmental > Aquatic > Marine > Strait... | reverse complement strand
AGTAACTCGGAAGATGTAGATACAAAGTCTGAAGACCATTTATATGACGCATTGCGTTATGGTGTTATGACACGACCACGCAGTAGTTTGTTTGACTACAACCCAGATATGCAGCGCACTGGTTTTCAGATGGCTGACTCAACTTTTGGATACTGAGGTAAAATATGGAAGAAAATGAAATAACTCCTGATTCAGTAGAATCATCAGCACTTGATGATATGCAACAAGATGCACTTGTGGATACACCTGCAGGAGATATAGTTAGTTTTGTAAAGGGTAAGTTTACCAAAGCAGAAACAAACAGGCGAGGTGATGAAGAACGGTGGATACAGGCTTACAGAAACTATCGTGGTTTGTACAGTCCTGAAGTACAGTTTACTTCTACAGAAAAATCAAAAGTATTTGTTAAAGTAACTAAGACAAAAGTTCTTGCTGCTTACGGACAACTTGTAGAAGTATTGTTTGGTGGCAATAAGTTTCCACTTAGTATAGACCCAACAGTCTTGCCTGACGGTGTAGAGGATACAGTTAGTCTAGAAACAAACCCACAGCTAACAGAAGCTAAAGAACAAACAGGTACAACTCCTAGAGAGTTACCTGAACTGTTAGCAGGAGAAACACTTCCAGAGTTTAATGAAAGAGTAGGACCTCTAACCGATGACCTAGACCCTGTTCAAGATAAGATAGATTTTAAATCGACAGGCAGTCCTACGTCTGTCAACTTCCATCCTGCAATGGTTGCAGCGAAGAAGATGGAAAAGAAAATACACGACCAACTAGAAGAGTCGAATGCTAAAAAACAACTACGAGCCGCAGCCTTTGAAGCGGCTCTTTTTGGTACAGGCATAATGAAAGGACCTTTTGCCGTAGATAAAGAGTACCCTAATTGGGACGAAGAGGGTATGTATAGTCCACTCTTTAAAACTGTACCACAAACTTCTCATGTATCTATCTGGAACTTTTACCCAGACCCTGATGCAAGCAATATGGATGAAGCTGAGTTTATTATAGAGAGACACAAGATGTCTCGTTCTCAATTACGTGCATTAAAGAAGAGACCATTCTTTAGGCAGAATGCTATTGACAAATCTCTTAATGAAGGAGAGATGTACAATAAAGAATGGTGGGAACATGTTATGGAAGACAATAACCAAGAGGACAGAGCCGAAAGGTTTGAGGTTTTAGAGTTTTGGGGATTTGTAGACAGAGAGATAATAGAAGCCTATGATGTAGACATACCTGAAGAGTTAGGTGATGTAGAACAGGTGAGTGTAAACATCTGGATATGTAACAACAATGTCCTTAGACTTGTTATGAATCCGTTTACTCCTGCCTACTTACCTTATTATGCAACACCGTATGAGATGAACCCATACAGCATATTTGGTGTAGGTATTGCAGAAAATATGGATGACACACAGACATTAATGAATGGTTTTATGCGTATGTCTGTGGATAACGCTGCACTGTCAGGTAATCTTATTATAGAGGTAGATGAAACAAACCTAGTACCGGGTCAGGATTTATCTGTATATCCGGGAAAAATATTTAGAAGACAAGGTGGAGCACCGGGTCAGGCTATATTTGGCACAAAGTTTCCTAATGTGTCGAATGAAAACATGCAGATGTTTGACAAGGCACGACAGTTGGCAGACGAGAGTACAGGCTTTCCGTCCTTTGCCCACGGTCAAACAGGAATCACAGGTGTAGGACGTACAGCATCAGGTATTAGTATGCTAATGAATGCCGCTAACAACTCAATACGTAGTGTAATTAAAAATGTAGATGACTATCTACTAGGTCCTTTAGGTAAATCATTCTTTAGCTTTAATATGCAGTTTGACTTTGACCCTGAGATAAAGGGTGACTTGGAGGTCAAGGCACAGGGTACAGAAAGTCTCATGGCTAACGAGGTACGTAGTCAAAGACTAATGCAGTTCATGCAGACAGTATCTAATCCTGCACTTGCTCCGTTTGCACGAATGGACTATATAGTTAGAGAGATAGCAAAGTCTATGGACTTAGACCCTGACAAAGTAGCTAACTCTATGGGTCAGGCTGCAGTACAGGCTGAGATACTTAAAAAGTTTCAAGAGCAAAACCCACCTCCTCCTCCCCCACCCAATGAGGGTAGACCCCCACAAGAGACAGAAGAAGTCCCTGCAGGTAGTCAGGTACAAGATACACAGGGTTCAGGTGGAGCTAACATAGGAACAGGCTCAGTACCAACACCTGATGAGCCGGGATTTACTGGTAATCAGGGTACAATACAATGAACCTAAAAAAGTTAGTAAACGACAAAGCTTTGTGGGATAATTTTTTAGAATATATTGACGATGCTATTCAAAAGAATCATGTAGCCTTAGAACAGTCTGATAATCATGTGGTTATTCACAGACTACAGGGTGCAATAGGTGCATTACGTAGACTTAAATATCTTAGAGAAGAGATGAATGGAACTCAATAAAGAAAAAGAACCTGATAATTTTGTATCAGAAGTACCAACTGCTAAATTAGATTTAGAAAGTTTAGAAGTTCCACTAGATGAATTTGGTGAACCGTATGATGAAGATTTTCAAACTACAAAAGCTTTTGAACTTTCTCAATTAGATTTTAAAAAAGGTGTACCATATGAACAATTTTATGATTTAAAATATAACTATGACGTTGTTAAAGATAAAGATAATTATAATTACAATCTTAAAAAAGCAAACAGTTTTTTTGAAAATGAAAAAAAATTTTTACGTTTAGAAGCCGCAAATGCAAAAAAGAATTTTTTGTTAAAGAGTGGAGCAAGTGAGAATGATGCAAAAATAGCAGCTCATCAATATATTTTTACCGTTGATTTTACTCCTCATATTGCCGAAGCAATAGCTGTAGAAGATTTTAGAATAGCTAAAGAAGAAAAAGATAGGCTAACAATGACTCTTACTGGTGGAGCTTTAGCTCTGTATGCAATTACTAGTCCTGTTGCTCAAAAAATTGGTCTTGACTTAGTAGGTGGGACTGTTAAAGGAATAACAAGAAATATTGATAATTTTGTAAAATCTTATAAACGATATTTGATTGAAAAGGGTGGTGTCCCTACAGATAAAAATATATACATGTATGGGCAAAAGATAGGGGAGGTAGATAATAACAATCTAGATGAATTGTTTTTAAAATTTGATACAGATGAAGTAGTAAAACAAAATCTAAGTAGGATAAATAATCGTGTAAGAGATAACTACGAAGATATGGGACTTGGGGGAATAAACACATTTAGCCAAACTATAAGAGGTTTACAAAATTATCCTAACTATGAATTACTAAGCACTCAGAAAATTATATCTCCTAGTTTATTAAAAAAACATTTAGAAGATTTACCCATAGATAATAAAGCTATTTTAAACTCTGCAGGTTCTGAAAGAATATTTAAATCGGATTTGTTTTTTGAACTTTGGGAGAAAAAAATATTTACTGATGTTGAAGGAAATGCAATAAGTAGTAATCCTGATTTTAACAAAATAGTTAACACATCTACTTTAAAAGCCATAGACGATAAATTAGAAGAGTATGGTAATGCTATTTTAAATGCTAGGGATGTTGGAGATGGTAATTGGAGATTTGAATTTAATAATAGGATAATACAAATTAATGATAGGTCAGTGCCTAGTTATCCTAATGACCCTGCATATAATAAACTTTCTATTCCAGAAAAATATTTAAGAAACGAAAATGATAAAATTTTTAATTTTATAAATAGACAACTACAAGAAGTTGACAAGACTACTACATCAACAAACATTGAGGTAGACGTTTTTGGAGGAGTATCTCCTTTTGCAGGTAATAAAGGTAATTTTAGAATAAAAATGTCGGACTTAGATAACATGAGTTCAACTGAACTAGCTGCGATTGATAATAAGGATTTTATAGTGTTTCCTCCTAGACTCGATTATCAATATAATGAAATCCCTTATGACGGTATGCAAACACAACTTAGCACTGGTTTAGTTCTTAAAGGTAGTAAAGTAGAAGATGCTGAATCAGGTGTTATTGTTTTACGTTCTCCTGTTGATGAAAGTTCTAATATTCATATGTCAGATGGGAGAAAGACAGGAGTGTTTACTAATGAGAGTTTATTACAAGATTCTTTTGTTAGCTTAAAAAAATCTTTAGAAGATTATCCTAATGTATTTGTAAAAGAACCCACTGTTAGAAATCTTTTATTTGGAACAGATAAGGCTATTAAAGAGGTAAGAGACCTTGGTAGAAATTTAAATGAGTTATTTTTAGAAAATCAAATAGTTCAGATTATAAGTAACCCAAAGAAAAAAAATTTACCAGAACATAAATTTTTAAAAGAGTTAATTTCTGTTTCAATGGAAAATAGTTTTGAGCTTGACTTAGCTCAACAACTCATAGAAAATAGTTTACGTAAATTTCCTGCAGAAACTGTTTATAAGATAAACATACCCACTAAGAAACTAAATCTTCCTTCTAATTTTAAACAATTAAGTAACAGTGAACAACAACAATTTATTACCTCTAACCTTGAGTATATGACTTATGAAATGACAAGAGATGAGGTTTCTCAAGTATTCTTTTCTAATTATAATAAATTTGTACAACCTAAAGACTACCCTAGTATAAAAGAATTTATGAGCAAAGATGATTTTAATTCTTTTTATGCTGTTGGTAATAATCTAATAGACCAAACAAACAACTTGGGAGTTCGTGCTTTTTCTGAAATTGATACACATTTTGATTCTAACTCTATCGCACACACAAGGTTTTTTGTAAGTGGAGATGAGGTAGTTATAGATGAAATACAATTTGATTTACTTAGAGGGCAGTTTAATAATTTTTATGAAGAGGGTTTAAATAGTTTACAGTTTACTCGTGCAGATGGTTCTATTGGATATCGTAATAATTTAAATGAAGAAATGTCAAAAAGAGCTGCAGAAAAATATGCTAATGATTTCGCATCTGAAAAAATACTAAAGAGTACAGCCTTACCATTTAAAGATTCTTCTGATTTAATTCAACAAATTATGACTCCTTTAATTTTAAATGCTAAGAAAAATAATGCAAACTTTATTACTCTTCCTAATATAGAAAATTTAGCTAATGTTAGAACGTCACTAAGAGCAGGTCAACCCATGACAACTTATGATACTTCTAAAGGTTTAATAAATTTAACAGCAATAAAGGGAGGTATTTTAAGTCAACTAAGAAAACAATTTCCAAATAAAAAAATTAAGTTTGATAACAGTTTTCTTTTTGAGAATAAAGATTTTAAACGTAAGTTAGAAGCGTTAAGAAGTAATAATTTTTATGGATTAGTTTTAAAGGGGGGTAGTGTACCTGTCAATAGATTTGACCCATATCAATTAGACATTTATCAAAGTTTTACCTATACCAGTATGCCTAAATATATGAAAGAACTTTATGGTAAAGAGTTTGATAAGGGGATGGAAGAATTAATTTTAAAAAGTAATGGCAAAGTAAAATTAGATGTAAGCGAATTAGAATATACACATATACCTGCTGATTATATTAATCTTGCCGAGTTAGATAGGTTAGAAAGAATTTATAGTATTAATGAAGATATACAAACTTGGAAAGGAATAACTAATAGACTTGATGGCAGGACTCCAGATAAAGTAGGTGCAAAAGAATTTGCTGACTTTACTGCCGTAGAAAATTATCCAGAAGACCCTGTAGTTTTAAAAAAGTTTGCAAATTTAGTTAAGTATAAATTATTTGATAATCCTGTAGGGTATACTCGTAGAGCAGAAATTTTTATGGATACTGTAGGTATAGATAAAAAAGCTAGTTCTTTTAAAACAAGAGCAGAGTTTAAAGAATTTATTGAAAGTTTACCTGATGAAAAATTTAAAGAGTATTATATAAAAACTGATGCAGAGTTAACAGATTTTGAAAATGTAATGAAGAATGGTATTACAAAAACATACGAATCAAAAACAATAGATATAAGAAATATACTAAACGATAGAAGTCCAGAAAAATTAAATACTACAAGAGTGCTTACAATGGCAGAGGGAGGATTAGTCAATGCTTGAGGAACAAATGGAATTATTTCAAGACGAAGGTGGTTTAAAAGATGATGGTATGAACAAAGACCCTGTTAGTGGTAATGAAGTTCCATCTGGTTCACTGGCAGAAGAAGTCAGAGATGATATACCTGCACAGCTTAGTGAGGGAGAGTATGTCGTTCCTGCAGACGTTGTAAGATTTTTTGGTGTAAAGTTTTTTGAAGACTTGCGTATGCAAGCCAAACAAGGTCTTGCTCAAATGGAAAAGGATGGTCGTATAGGGGGTGAACCTGTTGCAGTTGCTACACTAGAAGTACAGGCTGACGCTGACCAATTAGACCCTGAGGATGAGAAGAAACTACGAGAGATGATGGGAGTAAACAAGGGTGGTGTGATACACGCTGCCGAGGGTGTTCTTACAGAAAAAGATATACAGGCTGATGCTGTGGCTAAATCTGCTAATCCACTTGGAGACTATGGATTCGTTGGGGGTAGTTTAGGTTTTCCATCACGAGCCGTGCCAACACAGAAAACATTTTATCATCCAGATGGTATGACTTATGTTGTGCGTTACAATGCTGATGGTTCTCTAGTTAACCCTAATGACGCAATGTATACAGAGTCACCGTGGTCAGAAACTCCTCCTAACGTACAAGAAGTAATGACAGGCACAGGAGGTGGTGGATTTGATGATAGGGAAGAGTCTTCCAATAGAGAAAGAGAGTCCTCTGTATCACAGACTACTCAGGCATTTACTGATATGGAAAAAGCAAGAGTTGATGCAAATAAAGCTGTAGAAGAATCTTATAAACGCTTAATGAAAAATAATAAAAATTTAAAGTTAAGTGAAAATGAGTATAGAAATTTACCACTGTCTGCAAAGATTGGGTTGATTCCTGCAGAACTTGGTCTTGATGTAAAAGATGCAGATATTAATAAGATAATAGCTAATGCTAATAATCCTACAGGACTAAGTAAATTAATATCAGCTTTAGGTGGTGGAGTAGTGGGCGCAGTAGCCAATGCAGCAAAACAAATATTTAAAGGTATGGGAGAAGCACTAAACTTTGAAAGTGCTGACCGAACAGTTCAACAAGTAATAGATTCTGACTCAGACAGTTTAATGAATAGGGTGGACAGATTCTTGTTGGGTATCAGAAAAGATAATAAAATACAAACTCCACAAGGTCCTGTTGATATTAACTCTTCAGAGGGTAAAGCAGCAATAGGAAGAATAGAAGAAAACAGAAAAAGAGTTAGAGATAATGCTCTAAAAACTCATTTAAAAGAAGTAGAGAATCTACAAGTTGACCTACAACGAGCAGAAGAGTCAGCAGGTCAAGGTGATTTAGATACTGTGGCACAGAATGTAGCCTTTGACCAACAGATGCAGGAAGCTCAAGCCATAGCACGAGGAACACCTAGAAGCAGTGGTAGTACACAACGTACCTCAAATGATTTTGGTGCTTCTGGGTATGCTAATGAGTTTACTGGTTTAGGTGGTGGTAATAGACCCATAGGCTCAGGACCTAGTATACCTGACGCATCAGGTAACTTTGTTCCATTTGAAAAAGGTGGACTAGCATCTAAACCCAAAGCTAAAGCAAAACGAAAAAAGAATACTAAAGGATTAGGCACTAAACCTAAGGCTACTTGACAATCATGTCAACCCCAATAACAGGAGAAAAATATGCCAGAATTAGAAACAGTAGAACCACAGAAGACTGCAGGATTTGTAAGTCGGTCTCGTTCAAAGTACAAGGACAAGATTGCTAGGGACGAGCAGGAACTCAAAGAACTCCTTGCCCAGAGGGAAGGAGAAGGGGTTCAGGAAAACCCTGAGGAGAGCCAAGATGTATCTCCTCCTGAAGAGGGAAAGGAAGCAGAGGTATCTGACGAGACTCTTAGCAAGGAGGAAAAATCTTTCAAGACGAGATATGGGGATGTTAGAAGACATCTTGCGACTAAGGAGAAAGAGTATACCGCTAGAATAAAAGAGTTAGAGGATAAACTATCTGATACTAAAAAGCTTGTACCACCTAAGTCCGATGAGGATATTGCGTCTTGGGCAGAGAAATATCCTGATGTTGCAGGTATTGTAGAAACAATAGCCGAGAAAAAAGCTAAACAAATGTTTGATAAGGCTAATATTCAAATAGAGGAACTTAGCAAAGCTCGGCAGGAAACAACTCGTAGGACAGCCGAAAACGAAATCAAAGAGGTACACAAAGACTTTGACAAGTTGCGTGACTCCGATGATTTTCATGAGTGGGTAGAAGAGCAACCTAAATGGGTGCAGAATGCTCTCTATGAGAATACAGATGATGCCAAATCTGTTATCCGTGTTATTGATTTATATAAAGTAGACAAGGGTTTAACAGCAGGTGACAAAAAGAATAAGAGAAAAGCTGCGGCTTCTCTTGTAAACAAAACGTCTAAGACGGAAGTAGATGCTGAGGAATTAGCAGATACTATAAAGGAATCTGATGTAGAGAGGATGAGTGACACAGATTACGCTAGGAATGCTGAGAAAATAAACACAGCAATCCGTTCTGGTAAATTTATTTACGATGTATCAGGAAATAGAAGATAAAGTGTTGACAAACAACATTTTATTAATATAACTACGACCAAGACATAAAGCCTCTTTTTGACTACCTTTATGTTTAATCGAATAGTAAAGTTTAAACGAGTATAGACTACTTATATAATTATAGACCCATAGATTACAAAGTTAGCCACGGAGTAATCATATGCACTCTAGAACGTATAACCTCTTCCTGCGATGTTTAGCTTTTAATTAAGCCAAATTATAGGAGGATTTACTATGGCTTTTACAACCGCTGCAGGTTATGGCAATTTACCTAATGGTAATTTTTCGCCAATAATCTACTCCAAACAGGTACAGCTTGCATTCCGTAAGTCAACTGTTGTTGGAGATATAACAAACTCTGACTATTTCGGAGAAATTGCTAATCAGGGCGATACCGTCAGGATTATCAAAGAGCCTGAAATTTCAGTTAAGGCTTATGCTCGTGGCACACAAGTTACAGCACAGGACCTTGATGACGAGGACTTTACACTTACTGTGGACAAGTCTAACTACTATGCTTTCAAAATGGATGACATTGAGGAAGCACATAGTCATGTCAACTTTATGCAACTTGCAACTGATAGAGCTGCATACAGACTCGCTGACCAGTATGACCAAGAAGTTCTTGGCTATATGGCAGGTTATAAGCAGTCAGCATTACACGCTAATGCAGGTGCTGTTAATGATGCAGTTAATGGGTCTGTGGCTGTTTCTACTGCAGGGACAGATGAACTTCTTTCTTCAATGAAGATAATCAAAAGTTCTTTTGCAAGCATAACAACTTCATCAGCAGGAGACCACTCAATTCCTGTTGCAAACCTAGCTCCGGGTGCAACTGCTGTTTCTACAGCTGCTGTTACTCCAATGGTAATCATCAACAGAATGGCTAGACTGTTAAATCAACAACAAGTTGATACACAGGATAGATGGTTGGTTGTTGACCCTGTATTCATGGAGTTACTTGGTGATGAAAACTCTAAGTTGGTAAATGCTGACTTCAATGCAGCTGAACTTAAAAATGGTCTTGCCCTAACTAACTTGGCAGGTTTTAGACTATACGTGTCTAGCAACCTACCTTCAGTTGGTGGTGGACCGGGAACATCTGGAACTGCAAACCAAAACACTGACTACGGTGCTATTGTTGCAGGTCATGGTTCTGCTGTTGCGACTGCTGAACAACTTAGTAAAACTGAAACCTACCGTGACCCTGACAGCTTTGCTGACATTGTTCGTGGTATGCACCTATACGGCAGAAAGATACTTCGACCAGAAGCTATCGTAACTGCTAAATATAACGCAGCTTAGGGAGGATTAGGAAATGGCTACAATTACAGCAACTCTTGCTAATACTCACGGCTCTTCTGCCAGAGGTAGGCAACCATACTATGTGCAACAAATCGTTGACCTAACAGCTAACAGCATTAATCCTAACGGTGATGTAGTGCAGTGTCTCACTGTACCTGCTAACACTAAAATTATTGCTGCAGGTTTTCAGGTTACTGCAAGTGCAACGCAAAATACTGGTACTGACGCAACAGCCATTCTTGGAACTGCTGTGGATGACAACGAGTATGTTGCAGCATTTGACATTGATGGTGCATCTGATGGAGCTTATGCTCCATGTGCTACCCCTGCAGGTGAAGTAGTTATTACTTCTGCAGACACTTTAGATTTAACACTCGCAGGTGGAGGAGCTTCCTTCACAGCAGGTGAAATCAGAGTGTATGCTGTCCTACAGGACGTTAGTGACATCGGTGAGATGGAAGCTGACGAGGTTGATAGAGACCTATTAGCATAACAAACTATCATTTAGAGGGCAGGTGCAACAGGATTGGCTTGCCCTCTAATCACATCAACAGGAGTATTTTGTGGCAACAACTTACATTACATTAGTAAATGACCTCTTGCGTAGGTTGAATGAAGTTACACTTACTACCTCAGGTGATGGTTTCTCTACTGCCAAAAACGTACAGGCTATAGCAAAAGATGCTATTAATAATTCTATACGTGAAATACTACAAGATGGTCATCAATTTCCCTTTCTTAAAACTACAACTACACAGACATTAACAGCAGGTACAGGCACATACGACTTACCTACTGATACGGCTAGTGTTGATTGGGAAACATTTTACTTACAAGCTTTGTCAAGTGCAGGTAACACTGCTAGTTCTTTGCCTACTATACCCTTTGAAGAGTATGTTAGAATATATAAGGCAATAGAAGAAAATGCAGGAACAGGAGGTAGGTCATCTCCTGATTTAATATATCAAACATCAGAAGAAAAGTTTGGTGTAACACCTTTACCTGACGCAGCTTATGTAATAGAATATGTTTATTATAAGTTTCCTGCTGATTTGTCAGCATTTGATGACGAAATGATTATACCAGACAGATTTAAGTACATAATCATAGACGGTGCTATGGTATACATGATGCGATTTAGGTCTAACGAACAGTCTGCACAAATACATCAGGCTAAGTTTCAAGAGGGTATAAAATCTATGCGTAGATTATTACTAGATGACCCACTGTTTATTAGGTCATCAATGATAAACAGACCAAAGTTTACATCACAGATGTTAAGACTGAGCGGCTAAATGGTTGATTCAGTCTCCACGTTTAGAGCCGTTTGCAGGGGTGGTTTAAATACAGGTGCAGATGTTTTATCTCTTGGTGAAGAGAGTCCCGGTTCAGCAATACAGTTGTTAAACTATGAGCCAAACTTAGAGGGTGGCTATAGAAGACTAACTGGTTTTGCTAATAACTTTGGGACAGTTCCCGGAACAGGTTCAGTTTTAGGAATAGCAGTGGCTAACGGTGTTAATCAGGGAGTGCTTGCCTGTCGTACACCATCATCAGGTAACAACTATCTACATCATTGGAATTTTTATTTTGAATTTACAGTAAGTTCTGATTCTAACCTAACAGTTGGAGAAACAATATCAGAAAGAACTAGCTCAGGGGACTCTTCAACTAGCACAGGTGTTACTGGAACACTAATATCAAAGAGTTCTAATACTATCGTTGTCAATTTTGGCAGAATACCAACAACAACATTTACAAACGGTAATTCTATATCAGATGACGGTTTTGGTACAAGCACTACAATAACATCTGTACCTGCTGTAAAAGGGTGGACAGCCGTATCAACAAGTGGCTCACCCACAATGACAGGTGTAAGCAAGGTTAGATTTACAGAGATAAACTTTGGCACACCAAAAGTAGTTTTAACAGATGGTATAAATCCTGCAGCTACATACGATGGGTCAACTTACACGCAGATAACAGACTCAAATGCACCCACAGACCCTAAGATAGGAGCAGAGTTTCAGAACCATTTGTTTTTAGCAGGAGACCCTGCACAGCCAAGTAACTTGTTTTTTTCTGCACCAACAGCCGAGACAGACTTTAGCCCTGCAAATGGTGGT
>Ga0181406_1000752_pt1 | contig 12152 bp, 17 predicted proteins | sample 29SPOviralmetaG_FD_130135 | JGI IMG/M metagenome (GOLD analysis project Ga0181406, IMG submission 130135) | Marine viral communities from the oligotrophic San Pedro Time Series (SPOT) site, San Pedro Channel, CA, USA - 29 SPOT_SRF_2011-12-20 | ecosystem: Environmental > Aquatic > Marine > Strait... | reverse complement strand
CGAGAGGAGGAAATTCTCGCGATTATCATGAACAACATTAGATTTCATAAAATAATATAATAATTAATATATTATTTTAAAATCGATTTAAAAAGATTCCCATAAATGTAGGTATAATGTCGGAAAATACTAATAAGGTCCCCACTCAAAAACAATTCGAAGAAGTGTTGAATACTCTTAGTAGTTTTAAATCGCAAATAACGATGCTTGCTAATCAAGTAAGAGCATTGCAAAAAAGTGTTAGTAAAGAAATGAAAGCATTGGATAGGGAAGCTAAGAAAAATCGTATGAGAGGTAATAAAAAGCCTTCTGGATTTGCGGTTCCAAGTAATATATCAGATGAACTGTGTTCATTTATGAATAAGCCTCAGGGGTCACAGGCTGCTAGAACTGAAGTAACGAGATTTATAATACAATATATAAGAGATAACAATTTGCAAAATCCAAATAATAAAAGAGAAATACAACCAGATAATGCTTTAAAATCATTATTGAGTAATGGTAAAAATGAAACTAAACCGATTACATATTTTAATATTCAACGTCATATGAATAAACATTTTGAAAAAGTTTAATTTATTATTTATTACGTAATAAATTAAAAAACAAAATAAAATTTTTTTATATGAAACCAGCCTTAAGTTTAGAAGAAATTACTATAGAGAAACAATTATTAATAAGTGTATCAGCTACAATAATAAATATATATTTTTTATTTGTCTATTATTTGAATGATTTAAATGTCTTTGATAGTGTAATGATATCAATGATGTTTCTTTTTAATTTAATGGTTATGTATTTCTTAGAAGTGAAAGATATAGAATTTTTGAATATTTTACATATGTGTATGGTTTTTTGTTTTATGATTTCTATATTCATAGACAATTATTATTTACTATTAATTTTGGTTATAGTTTTAATAGAAATACAATTGTTGTGGGTAAAATTTGGAAAATGTATATTATTTGACGATAAAGAAGGTTGGGGATTTGGTTTGGCGCCACATGTTGGTGCTACTACATATACAGCGTTTTTATCTTATAAAATAGGGATTAAAACATTATTAAAAGATTTAAAATGAAGGACATAATATAATATATTATGGATTCATTAGAACAATTATTAAAACAAAGAAAAATAAATGAAGAGTCTATTAGTAATTATAAAACGGTTATAAAAAATATAAAAGATGATAATAGAAAAATAGAAAAGCTATTATGGAAAACTTGTAAGCATGTATGGGGTCCAAAAGACTGTTATGATGATCTGTGTAATAGACAATGTAAAATATGTGGTCTTTATAATAATCATTATTTCTATACTTGACTTATTTATAATATAAAATAAATTCTGTGATCCAGATAGGTGTTAAATATACTACAGCATTTAAATTCATAAAAGATAAAATAAATGATAATATAAGAGCATATAAAATATAAGTTTTTGGTATATTAAAATAGTGTCTTGCTATTAATAAAAAAATTAATCCGAAAATAGCTATTTGTCCAAAAGGACAAATTCTTACACCATATTCATCACCTATTAAATGTTTAAATAGCCAGTTTTTAGCAGATGGTAATATATTAAAATCTATACTTGTTTGGAAAAAAAGAAACATGTAAATTAAATAGGAAGATTCAAGTATTGATATAGTTAGTGTATTCATATTATATCAATAAGAATTTTTTTTGTACTTTGTCGTTATAAAATCGAATGAAATTCGTTCAAATGGATGATTGATATCATACCGTTACTTAAATAGAATAAATCGAAATTTACAAATACAAATTATGTTACTTACTCCGGAACATCGTCGTTCAAATCGCCGTCGTGTTAAACGTGAGGATTTTAATATGAAAAAATTTATTAAAAAGAATAAGGTTGAAATAATGCCCGGCAAATTATATCGTCTTGAGACAAAAAACGTTGAAGTTGAGACAAAAAACGTTGAAGTTAAAGAAGAGGAAAGTCAAGAAGCGAAAGTCGATATATATGTGGATTGTCCTGAACATGCTGGATATGAATATGATAAAGATATGTATCTAGCCAATGATCGTTATGCTGAAATGGTTGATAATGATATAGCTACGTTAAAACGCCATAAAAATATAATGGGTTAAACATATTTCTCTAGAAAAGAGAGATTTTACGATGTTTTTGGAAACCAAATATAAATCATTTTAGTGGAGGGAAGAATAGTGAGAAATTGGACTCATATTTTTTATTTTTTTTGTACTTTGGTTTAATCAAAAATTTGTGAGAAAATCGAATGAAATTTTCTAAAATATAGAAGAAGTATTAACCAACTAAAAGAATACGAATTTTAAGTCAAACAATCCTATCAAATCAAAATTATGAGTCAATCAGCACTTAGTCAATTAGCACGCGCTGCTATTACTAAATCTTACCTTAAAGATTTAAAAGTTGAGGTTAAAAGCCGAAGACGCAGTAAGTTATTAAGGAAAAAGGTTTTAAAAGAGCTCAAGAAAACGACGCCCACTGTTAAACCAGTGAAGACTCGCGTTAAGAGTAAAAAAGCCCTTAAACTCGCTCAAGAGCGTGCCGAAGCTAAGGCAGAGGCAAAATATATTAGGGATTCCGAGATCTTAGCGGAAAAACTACTTAAGGAGAAAGCTAAGGCGGCTAAGAAATTAGCAGCGGAAAAGGCTAGAGAATCAGCTAAAGCTGAAAAGAAAGCCCTTAAAGAAGCTGAGAAGGCAAAAGCTAAGGCGGCTAAGAAATTAGCAGCGGAACAGGCTAGAGCTGAAAAGAAAGCCCTTAAAGCAGCTGAAGCGCTTAAGCCAAAAACTGATGCTCAAATTAAAGAAGAGCGTAGTAAAAAGCTTATGAAAAACTTCTCCAGATGGTGCCGCAAAAATGAAATCGAACTGAGCGACGGACTTAACATGCTCAGCGATAGAGTAGAAGTAGTAATATCTACTATGTAAATAGGTAAGTAATAATTTAAAAAAATATATAAAAAAACAAATAAAATAACCCTCCCTCTCTCCCTTTACCCTCTCACCCTCCCACACTTTTTTAATGTAAAAATGTACTTTGACTTTGCTATCGGAAAATCGAATTAAATTATAAGAATATTATAGTGTTATTCATAACGATATATACATACGATTACAAATCATACAAACTATTTAACACTACATAATATGGCAACAACATTAATTAACACTCGCAAATCAATTATGTCTCAGATCCATGCTAGCTGGAATGAATTTCGCTCCACTGATGAAGCTATGGTATTGATGTTTGGAGAAGTTGGAAGCAATTATAGTGATTATCACGATATACCACTAGCTAAAAATTTTGAAAAAGGACAAGAGCCATGGACTACTAATCAATCAGTATTGGAAAGAAATGCGGTTCATGCTAATAAGCTTATCCGATTATACATCGCTCTTAACATAGACGTAGCATATCGTAAGTCAATTTGGGAATTCTTCGAAATTGGAACTGGCGTTGTAGGTCAAATTAAGGAGCAAATCAAACTCCTTAAACGCATCCAAAAGGTTTTGAAATTGGAACAAGAATTAGAGATTCATGAGCCACTTCCTAATGCTACTTCCCTATTCAATCATACGGCTCATCTTAGTTTAGAAAATATTGAAGAATTCTTTAAATTGAAAGTTAAGGAGGCTAAGACTGAAGCTAAGGCTCAGGAAAAAGCAATAGCTAAAGCAAAGAGAAGGAATGCAGCATTGAGAAGGGCAAAAAAGGAGCAGAAGAGGAAAGATGCTTTAAAAAAGAAGAAAGCAGCATTGAGGAGGACTGAAGATTGGATTGAAGCAAACAAACAAGGCAAAAACGTTGTAAAACGTGAAATGTTAAAAAAGTGGAAGGCCATGGCAGATGACGGTTATACCATAAAAGATGTTATTGATGAATTGGAGCGTCAATTACAATAATCGTATTCTTAAATACGATTTAATAGGAGGGAAGAATAGTGAGTATAGACTCATATTTTTTAATTGTAACAAAGTACAGTACTTTGCGTCATGTGAGAAAATCGACATAAAATTAGTAAAACACCTATCTAACTATTACAATTAAATAACTATAAATAAATAATTACAAATTTAAACACACAATCTAAATTATTAGTCACTATGAATAGTAAATTATCATACGCAAAACAAACAGGTATTGGAGCCGCAAATATAAAGTTTGAAGGAAAAAGAACATCATTTAAATACTTTATTGTAAAACGATTGAAACACCAGATATTTGTCGATGAGGTTGACGAAGACCTTGGTTTATATACATGGGTAGACATGAGGGGTTATAATGGTAATATTCTAAGGTATAAAATAAATATAGATACCTTAGAAAAAGTGAAGGTTAATCCTATGAATTACACAGAAGAGGCTAATAAATGGTGGCGCTATTACAATCTACCAATTGCTGATGAAATACGAATATTCTACGAAGAAGAAAGAAGAAAAAGAAGACGAAAGAAGAAAGAAGAAGAAGAAGAAAGAAGAAAAAAAGAAGAAACTCGTGCGCGAAGAAGGAAAAAACCAGATCGTTTTAAACCATGCAGTCATGTAGCTGATAGTCATTGGACGAAAAATCTTTCTAGTGATAATAATTTAAATTATAACGAAAATGAGTATTACAAAAAAATATTTAGTGAAGCTGGTGTTAATATGAGAGCAATGAAACAAAAAAAATATAATCAAACTTATGAACCAATATTATCTATTCGTTGTCGCGGAATGAAAGCTAAACGAGATAAAAATGGTAATTTAATGGGTGGTTATGAATACTAATCGTATTCTTAAATACGATTTAATAGGAGGGAAGAATAGTGAGTATAGACTCATATTTTTTAATTGTAACAAAGTACAGTACTTTGTGATATATGAGAAAATCGACATAAAATACTACAAAATACAAATAGACATATCATATTACTACTATTAAGCTAAACTTAAAATGAATACATTAACAACCCAACAACAAGAAATTTTATTTAAACCATTTGGTCGTGAATTGATCAAACGTATGTCAGAAGCTGCTATGAAAAGGAATTTGGAATCACCAGATGAAAATTTCGTAATGGATGATAGTGCTATGCAAGAAGCATATGACGTATTGGAACATATGTTTGCTCGTGATGATACGCCCTCGAAAGCGGTTATTAAAAAGCAAACAAATGATGAAAAACCAGTAAAAACGACTAAGAAAAAGGTAGTATCTGTTGCCGTAACAGACACTAGTGATGAAGATGAACAGGCCGTTGAAGAAACACCTGTTAAAACAAAGAAACGTGGTCGCCCTAAGAAGCCTGAAGAATCTGTATCGGCAGAAGATTTGGTAGCTTCTATGATGGGAGAACCTCAAGAAAAGAAACCTTCTAAAAAGATTTCTAAAGCTGAATCTAAATTGTTGAAACGAAAATCTACGTTAATTAATGATATTAACACTATCAATAACCAACTAGAAGAAGACGATTTACAACAAGAAACTGGAATTAACATGGACGTGGCCGATTTGAAAGACATGTTAAAAAAAGTTAAAAAGCAATTAAAGGAAAAAGAAAAAGCTGTTAAGAAATTAGCAGCTGAAAATGCCAAAGCCGAAAAGAAAGCTACTAAGGAGAAAGCAAAAGCAGAGAAAAAGGTTAAGGTGAAAGGTAATTTCACTGCACCTAAACGATTACAAAACAATGACGGCGAAGACATGAAAGGTCTTAACGGTTCATTTCTAAGGTATAAAGTAAATAAAGATACCTTAGAAAAAGTAAAAGTTAGTCCTAAGAATTATACAGAAGAGGCTAACAAATGTTTTGACGAATTGGAAGTGACTGCCCCTAAGAAAAAAGCGCCTAAGAAAAAGGTAATGAAATGTTTTCGAGCATATCATAAACAAAATACAACGTCGAAATCGATTGTATGGAAACCTTATCATGAAGATAAAGCTAAACGTGAAAAAACGGAAGCGAAATATTTGAAAACTATGATAGCTGTAGATCAATGGAAATTTGCTGAAAAAGCAGGCGATACAGCTGATAAAACAATTCAAAATCCATACGTTAAAGAACAACCTCAAGAAAATGCCGAAGAGCTTAGCGAAGATGAATTCACAGAGGAAAAGAGTCAAGTCGTTGTATTGCCTGTAGAGAAAAAGGTTGAAGTCGTTGAAAAATCTGAAGAGAAAAAGGTTGAAGTCGTTGAAAAATCTGAAGAGAAAAAGGTTGAAGTCGTCGAAGAAATAGTAGATGAAGATTCTGCCGAAGAAGATGAATTTACTATTAATGGAGCTGAAGAATTTGCTCACTTCGATTATCCTAACAAAGAATTATTAAAAGCTCCTAATAATCAAGTATGGGATAAAGAAGAGCAAAAAATGATTGGATATTACGATGAAAATACCGGTGAAATCGTAGATGAATTACCATCAGATGACGAAGAAGATGATAGCGATGATGAGGGCGCATATACCGAATGGTAAATATTCAATTATAATCAAATAATTATAATTAAACTGTTGAACTAAAAAATTTTTTTATGAAACTTTATCAAATAATGAAGGAAATTTATTTTTAGGATCATATTTATTTTTTATATATTTATATACTTCTTCGCCTGTAATTTCTTCATCTTTTAAATCTTTATTATTTTTCTTAAAAGCTTTTACATTAGAATAGACTTTCCAAAAATCATCTTTATTTAACCATTGCTTACAATATAATAGTTTTACACCTTTACATTCCAACATTTTTTTTTCTAATTTCTTTTTCCATTCAATTGATTTTTCAGTAGTATCTGCTGTTACACCATAACCTATTCCAAAATCAATATAATTTTTTGGTATATTAAAAAAGTATGATTTTTTCGTAGGACAAATAGGACATATATACATCGGATACAATCCTATTTCTTTGTCATACCAGTCAAATACATCAGCAGATTTCTTAGTAGGAAACAATATATCATTTACCATATTACCATCTTTATAATCTACACCAAGGTAATTTTCAGCAAATGGTCTTAGGAAACGACCATTCATAATAGAACGCGGCATAAGAGGACGTAATAATTCATTATTAAAAAACCAACCCATGTCTATTGTAGTATAATAACCATCTACATCCCATCTCCAATTATAATCATCTGTTGTCATATAATGCACTGGTGGTTTTCTATCTCTTAATTCTCTCCAATATACTCTGTGATTTACTGTATTTAAAAGTGTTCCTTCGTATTTATCTGTATAATTCCCTATCATAAGAACGAAGTGTTTATTGTTAAATATAGTTCCTTCTAAAAAGTCGTATGTTTTTTTCATTTCTTTACTTTGCATTTGGTCAATAGTTGAGAAGTAATCTTTACTGTTATCAAAATAAAGGTTTTTTACTTTTACATATGATTTCATATCTACTATTTTTAATTTAACTCTTAATATATACCCAAGTGAGCCATATGCGTTAGCCATGGAATAAAATAAGTTTTGATTGTGATTTTCAGAACAAAAATATACATTGCCTTCTGACGTTAATACATCCATATCAATAATAGAATCATGGAAAGCTCCATTTTTAGCACATGCTGACCCGCCTCCTACACCACCAATTAAACCACCGATAGAAATATGATACATATCTACTGTGAATAATGGTTGATAATGTCTTTCTTCTAAAAATTTGATTAGTTTATCAAAGGTTATGCTGGCTTCGACATCGACAGTCATATCTTTTTCATTTAATTCTATGATATCTGTAAAGGGTTTTAGGTTTAATTTTTTGGCTTTTGTCCATTGTTTTTTATCTTTACCAAATAGGTTTTGTCCGGTGTCGTTGATGGTAGTAGAAGCTTCTTTTCTGTCGCTAATAATATGTTGATCTTGTTCATTTAATTCTTTCATTTCTTTAATGATTTGTTTTTGTTTTAATTTATATTTTTCCCATGTAAGAGTTGTATCTAATTTTTCTATGGTTTTTGTTATTAATCCTTCTAAAAAGGTGAAAACGCAATAGGAAACAATAAATATTATAATGGATGTTATCATATAACTAAATTATTCATTATAAAATTAAAAATCAAACTTAAAATATATGGTTATTGTATATGGATAAGTTTTCAAAGGTGTTATTAGGAATTTGTTTTTTATTTGGTTTTTTCTTTTTATTAAAAAGTTTGAGAGCGGAAAGGAGAGTTCGTTTTAGTCAGCACCCTACATACTTTGGTGTGCCGGGCAAAAAGCCTCCAAATTTACCAGTAAGATGGGGGTATAGAGGTTTTCCTAATTGATAGTTCGTTTAAAATTTTTTTGTTGTAAAATAATTTTAAATATTGGATTGACTTTAATTTAGTGATTGGGGAGAGAAATATCTCGTAAATATATTAAATATTTAGTTAGTATATAATGAGTGATAATAATACAACGACAACAACGACGTCTTCGTCGGGGCCGGGTGATTTGGCATCACTTCCCCGCGCTCGAACATACAATCCAAGGAAAGGAAAGTATCCACAGGGGACCGATAACAATTCTAGAGGTAGAAAGAGAAAGAGACGTAGTAGAAAGACAAAGAGACGTAGTAGGAAGACAAAGAGGCGTAGAAAATCACGTAGAAAGAGAAAAACAAAAAAGCGTCGTAGAAGAAGAAGATAAATTAATAATAAAATTTGTTATTAATTTAGTGATGGGAGAAAATATTCTCAGTATATATTATATTAATGACAGATGTTGATGAAAGTTCTGTTTCGACAAATTTATTAATTGATGAGTTAGTTGAAGAAGATAAAAATATACAAACATTATTAAAATCACTTATTGATAGTGAAAATAGTAACACTGAAGAAAATTTAAATAAATTAATAAATCAAATAAATATAATTGTAACTAAAATTAATAATGTGATAAACGAATTAAATAAATCTTCACATTCAAAAATGAGTTGCGATCATTTAAAAAAAATAAAAAATTATTTACATGAAAATAGATACAGAACAGATGAAGAGTGGAATGCCTTTGAAAGATATTTTAAAAAATCTACTACAAGGATGATGCATAAATTTAAAAATAATGTAGAATCAAAAAAGCAACCTTATGCTGTTGTTAGAAGGAGTCAAAAAAAAGCAATAAATGACTTAATAGAAGCTTTAAAAAAAGAATTAAATGATGTAGTTGAAGAACCTTATTTTGATGGTGGTGACGAAGATGATTATCTTGCATCATTGTGTGATGAGGCTGAAGTCGATGGACTAATGTCAAAAGATCCAGAAGAAAAAGGTATTATAACATGGAAGCCTTATCCACCGCCAAAAAAAGGCGGCAAACGTCGTAGAAAGAAATCAAGAAAGAGGCGTAGAAAAACGCGTAGAAAGAAATCAAGAAAGAGGCGTAGAAAAACGCGTAGAAAGAGAAAAACAAAGAGGCGCCGTAGAAAACGATAAATATATATTAAATATTTAGTTAATATATATGTCTAAGAGATTCACGTCAGAATTACCATCAATAAAAGAAGGAATTAATATTACATTTGAAAAATTAAATCCAAAAGATATAATGAGAATTATTCGTATTCGTGGCGCGGCTCCACCTAGTTCAATGCGTGATGGACATGGAAAACTCGTTAAATATCCAAAACCTAATCCCGTTAAATATCCAAAACCTAATCCCGTTAAATATCCAAAACCTAATCCCTCAGGAAGATCGAGAAAACGTTGTAGAAGAAAAAAAAGAAGAAAAACAAAAAGAAATTTAGCTGGTTGTGCTTGTAGTGATTATAGAAATTGTGATTGTAGAAGAAGAGTACGGATAGAAATGGAAATGCGACGATTAAGAGAACAAAGAGAACAAAGAGAACGAGAAGAATGGTTAAGACAAGAAAATCTAAGAATTTTAGATGATGCGAAGGAATATAATTTAAAAGATGAAGATGGTAATGATTTTACTATTGAAAATCTTGAAGATGCTAAAACAGCAATTAGTAATTATTTACAAGAACAAGAAAATCACAGAAGATTTATTCAAGCATTGAAGAACGAAAGGGTTTTAACAGAAAATGTCGGTGTTCCTATGGGTATTCCTATACCTACAACTAGGTGGCAAAAATTTAAAAATTTTATAAAGAGAAAAACCCGTAAAGTTCTTCCGATATCAATTGTTCCTGAATCAGGTAAAAGAAAAACGCGTAGAAAGAAATCAAGAAGAAAAAGGAGAAGAAAACGAAGATAAATATATATTAATATTTAGTTAATATATATGCCAGCAACAAAACGTATAATGAAACGTCGTAAAAATAAAACAAGAAAAATTCCATCTAAAATAAAAAAAATGATTAACATATTTAAACTGTATCCTGAGATTTTTCCAAAAGGTTATTTTCGTTTTTTACAAGCGAGATTAGAGAAACATTTAAAAGATAAAACAATAATTTTTAAAAATGGTGTATTAATGACATGGAAAGTTTATAAAAAAATAGTGATTAAAACAAAAAAATGTTATTATGAAAAGGGAGATGTTAAATTAGATCAAATTGTTAATAAAAATGCTGGGAATGGTAAAGCAAAAAAGATATTTTTAAAATTTCTTAAAAAATTTGGCAATAAGAAAATATGGTTAGAAGTTAGGAGTAATAATAAACGAGCTATAAGATTTTATAAGAAAAATGGATTTAAAACAAAATGTAAGATAAAATTTGGTAGTTTAAATGGAATTATTATGTTAAGAAAACCAAATTAATATATTTTTATTATTGTATGAAAGATAGTATAGGTCATACAATATTATTTTTTGTTGTTATATTTTCATTTATTGGTTTTTTCATATGTATTAGAAGATGTTGTAAAAAAAGTTTAAATAATAATGAAGAGTATGAAAGTTTAGTATAATTATTTTTCACCTAATCTATGTCCTTTGCCGGGAAATCGTTCTGTATCATATTCTAAAACATTATTTGAAGTATCTACGAAATTATTTTCAACTGGTTTTGGAGGAACATAATCTAATGGTGGGGCAAAATCGACATTGATATTGACATCTATAATTTTTATAACTGGTGCTGGTTCAGTTTTTATAATGTCGATATGATAAACTTTTTCTGTATTTTTATCTTCAATAGCTATTGTATGTCCTTCTGTAATAATAGGATAATTACTACTTAATACTTTTTCTAATAGCGCTTTTGGATCTTCTAATTCGCAAAATTTAATTGTATGGGGTTGCAATTTTACATAGGAACCGTCGGTAGGGGTAGCTAAATCTATATTAATATTATCACCTTCTCCTATTCCCAAACCACTCATGATATGATATGGTATATGTGCAACACCCGGAGGAGATGAGAATTCTTGAACGCCACAATATTGTGCAAATTTTGTTTCTATGTTTTCAATTTTGAAAAAGTAAGGCATTTCATAATTTCCTTGTATTAATTCATGTAAGATACTAGGTGGTAATAATATTTTGTTACTATATTTTACTTGCTTTATTACATCTTCTGGTTGCGACGAGCAACCATAACTGAAGCAAATTAATTGTGTTGTGTAAGACATTTTAACAGTAGATTTATATTAATTTTTTAAATCGATTTAACTTATTTAAATTATTTATATTATCATTAATACAATATGAAGTCGTTGATTTTACCAAGAGCAATTTGGAATAAGATATTTGAATATGATTCTACCTATCATGATTGTTATTCTAATTTATTAATGGAGTTTAAAGAAAAATTGAGTTTTTGGAGAATCAAATGGTCTCATATAGAATTAACGGCACGCTATATATCATACCCTAAACAATATGATAAAAAACATGATTCGGTATTAAAATTGATTCAATATTTTGAAAAAGATAGTCATAGGTTTGATCAACGCAAAATATCAAAATGCACAGATTTATTTATAACAGATGAAGAACAAAGTAATCATGTAAAAGTATTGAAACATTTAAACGATACAAAAGGATATATTTGGAATAAAGATAAAAAGGCTTTATATAAACCGGGTAAGAGATAGAATATATTAGTATAATTTTTTTAGCCCGTAAGGGCTAAAAAAATCAACGGTCAGGGAATATTATGGGTAATTTATTTAGAGACCGATTTTCGAGTGTGTAGGGTAAATGAATGTATCATATTCTTTGGGTTATATGGGGGTGTAATGATGTAGCCTTGCTTTGGG
>Ga0181406_1000748_pt1 | contig 12197 bp, 30 predicted proteins | sample 29SPOviralmetaG_FD_130135 | JGI IMG/M metagenome (GOLD analysis project Ga0181406, IMG submission 130135) | Marine viral communities from the oligotrophic San Pedro Time Series (SPOT) site, San Pedro Channel, CA, USA - 29 SPOT_SRF_2011-12-20 | ecosystem: Environmental > Aquatic > Marine > Strait... | reverse complement strand
TGAGCTCATTCCATATCGCCCTGATTTGGGGCGGGGTCTTTTTAAGTACCATAGGTAATATATCCACAGGCTTACGTAAGGCAATAGACCTACTGAGATCGTCATCAATATTTTTAATTGTAGATCCACTGATTTCAAATCCTTTCCCGTTACTGACTAACTCTGTTAGTTTTTTATATTTAATATTATATGTGTAGAGTCTTTGAGCTCCAACAATCGCAGCAGGATTAATTGAAGTAAGTTTGTCTTCCATGGACTCTTTTAGATATTGTATTTTCGCAATCTGTTTTAGTGCACTCTTTGGCTTGGCGATTCTTACCTTTCGAACAGCTTTCTTAGAAGCCATATATTTTTCTACGTCTGATACTATATATTCAAGAAATTCGAGGTACTTTTTACGCTGCCCTAAATTCATAAAAGAATATGCTTCGACAAGATCTTCTGGTTTATCATCAACTAATTCTTTAATCTCATCTCTGACTGGAGTGTAATAATCAAATACAGCTTTAGCCATATTGTTAGGTGCAACACGAAGGCTCAGTTCCTTATACAAGGAATAGCTCATTGACTCTTCGTGTCCTTTTTCATGATATCCGTCAAGAACTTCTTCGATTTCACCAATAAGTTCGCTAGTTCTTTCGGCGACAATTTCTTGAATTGTTCTCTTTGGCTTAGCGTCTTTTGATTCATTTTTCTTTTCTTCAATTCTTTTGTTTCCAAGTTTAATAAGTTCTTCTTTAGCTCTTTGATAGTTAACAGCTTCATCACCACCAGCCGCATAGTCATAGCCAAGAGCTTTCCATGCAACAGTGGCAGCAAAATATGTCTTTACTGCAAAGGCCCATTCTGGTGCATTCTGAATTATCTTGTATTCAGCTTTAGTTGAGTTAGCTTTAAAATGTCCTTTGATAGTTTGAACTATTTCTTTCTTATCAACTTCCATTCTGATGTAATCAGCAAACCAATCAAACGATTTTGTTGGTGCAGCTGCAATACCAGTTCTTGCACGTCTTGAAAATACTTTATTCTTTTTCTTCTTAGCCATTCTCTTTCTCCCACAATCTCAGCCAATGATTAGCTGAATCCATAATTAAATTTGTATAACTCATTCTATAACCAGTACCGGCTTTAAGAGCTTCTTTTGATAATTTGCTCTTGTGCTGATGATCTATGTTTGACCATTCTTTTAGTATTCTTTTACAAAGACTATCATAGTCAGCATCAGTAAGAACATTCTTTTCTTTGTCATAATACAAATAGCTTGACATGCAATAATATGATACCAACCTATTTGGATGTATTGTTTCTATGTTTGGATATACACTCATCATTAATCCATAAAGTTTAAGGCACTATCACGTATTGTGATGTTTATCATTTTAGCAATTTCTTTTGCTTTATTTGGAACACCATCAACTAGTCTCTCAACAAAATCAACTCGATCTCTTTCATTAAGAAGCGATACTAATTCAGCTGCTAGTTTAGCTGGTTCTTCTCTAAACATATATTCTATATTTGTCTCTTCTTTCATTACTTAACTCCAAAGTTTGATGTTGCAAGATCAGAAAGTTCGTCATGATCAATTCCTAACTCATCAGCCATTTTTAATATTTTATCGCTAATCAAATTTTCATCAATGTTAAGTTGACCAGCCATAATTGCATTGTAAGTAGTCATCAATTCTTGAAGATCTTTAACTTTTAGCATGATTGCTGCATATGTTAAACCTTTTGTATTTGTCATAGCTATCATGATAAGATCCCTTCTTCAGCTTCTTTGTCTTGCAGTCTGATCATCAGTTCAGCCGCGATGTCATAACCAGTTGAAGGAAATCTATCTGCCATTTTTGTAGCAAAAGTTTCTCTTTGCTCGGCTGACATACCGATTAGGATGTTTATCACATTGTTATAATCAAAAATATCTTTCATTTATCTTCCTTATTAATTACCTTATATAAACATACTACACTAAAAACAGGTAGATGTACACAGTTATTTTCATAAGAATGCATTTTTTTTGATTTTTTAAGAAAGTGTGACAAAAATGTTACAGATAACACCATTCCCAGTACTTAGCATTTGAGAATACTTTAATAAAGTCTTTATTAATCACATGAATAAACTTAGCTTCTTCTGGAATCTTTTCATTGCGACTTCTAGTATTGTAAGGATAATGCCATTCTTCTCCAATAGATTGCCATTTAACTTTATTTCTATGAACAAGATATGATAGTGTAGTTTCATTATTGATAGAAAAATAATTTCTAATGTAATCAGCCCACCAATGATCATTTGCTTTCAATTCGTCTATAGATTCTTTAACATGCTCTAATTCGCTTAGATAATTAATCTTATCACAGAGTTCTTTATTTACGAGCATTATAGCAGTATTGAACACATAGTTTGGAAAAGTACAGTTTGCATTACTACAAAGAGAAATCATAGCAGCCGTTTTTACAGAAACACTTGTACTTACAGGAATATATGACAATAAACCTTCTTTAATATTTTCTATATCTTCCGGTTTGTCATCTAGATATCCATAGATTCCAATTCCATTTGAGAGATCAAACTTTTCAAATATACTCTCATTAGTATCGATAAAAACATCTAAATCTAGATAAAGTACTTCATCATATAATTCAGACAACTGCTTCATTACATAATGTTTATAATGTTGAATGCATTGATATTGTGTTTCAAAAACATCTAGGTCATCTAACTTATCTAGAAACGTTTTATATGCATCATCTATTTTATAGATCTTATAGTCAGCTCCACACTTTTTAGCGTATTCTTCTTGTCTATATGTTAAAGCGTTAAAATGTTTTGCTAATTGTGTAGATTTAAAATCAGCATCACCGTTGTATATTTCTTCCGGATCTATATAAACTGTAAATATAACTCTACTCGTCATGCTGACAAAACCTTATACAAATGTCATGTCGCGTGTCCTGTTCTTTCCAAGAATCTGGAAGCTTTTTATAAAACCAATCATGACTTAATATTTCTTTCATAGTTTTTTTATGAATATTTAACTCATCTTTATTATCATGATAATCTTTAAACAATTCTTCATTATTCCTCTCCCACATTTCTTCAAATTTATCTTTATTTTGATGAGTTTGTATGTAATGATAGTTGGCAAAATAACAACAAGGGTGAACTTGACCATCAGGATTGACAACTAATCTACTTTTTTCTAACCATCTACATACTATCTTACTCAACTTAATTACTCCTTCACCATCTTTGCCATTGTTTTCTTTCCATCGCTATCTTTTGAAACTTAGTTCTCGTTTTATGGTCAACCATTACATCTTTATTTGCTATCTCGCCTGGACTTTCATAATTTCCATCAGCCTGTTCTAGATAATCTTGATTACCGTTTTCGTCCATAAAATGAATTCTAGAACCATGATAGAATCTATTCGATTCGTACCAATTGAACTTCATTGCACCATATTCTCTACACAACTCTTCTATTTCAAATAGATGATTCTGGTTGTGTTTATGAATAACACAAAAAACATTTGCTTTTCCACCAGCTTCTGCAAAAGCTTTCATATTTGCAAGAATTTTACGTAAGTCAGTTTTTCTTCTATAATAGTTCTGCATTTCTTGTGTTGTTCCTTCAACAGCGAAATCTACTTCTATTCCTGGAAGTTTTCCAAGTTTCTCCCACCAAGTTGTTGAACGAATACTACCGTTTGTATCAAGGTTGATCTTTGTTTCTGAATTGCTACAAATGTATTCACAAATCTCGTATAAGTCTTTATTCATTACTGGATCACCAAAAGTTCCGCAAATTTCCCATGATTCTATCTGCTTTAAAAAACTTATTGGATATGCATTCTTAATTTGATCAATAGACCATTGTACCATAGGAAGCCATTTCTCATGATGTAAACCACCTTTAAATCTGTCAGTACGATGACAGGCCGGACAACCTGCATTGCAGTAAGTGGAAATGTCCAACCACATTTTTAGTTTACCTTCTTCTAGAAGGTCAATAAATTTTTGTTCCATTCGAAGTTGTCCTGTCTGGTTGAAATCTCGCAGTAGTCAAGTAAGAGCCCTCTGGATATTCCATAGACTTTAATAGTTCTTGAAACATAAGTGGTGAGATCTCAATCAAATCATAAGTCTTTTTTCCGTGATTATACTGTCTTATATATACACACTTATCACCTATAATTAGCTGAATATCTTCATGTTTCCCATTATTGTCTAAGACAGTCGTAACAGTCTCGTCATGGTCGTATTCTATAGTAAACATTATCGCCTCATCTTTGCTAAATCAATCGCATTCTTTTTATTCGTTACTGGTACAAGATTTGATTTATGCATAGCACTTATACCAATAATCTGATCACCAGTATATCTATTTATGTTTTTCTTAACTCCATTACCGATGGAATCAGATGTAGGTGATGTTTGACGAGTTTTATAATCAGGTATGTCATATCTAAACTTTGACTTAGGTAAATTCTCCACACCCATCTTTTTTAAAAATTTTTCATGCTCTGATATGGCTTTATTCCAACCAGGCTTCTTTTTCATTTTGCGTCTTTTTGTACTGAGGGACGACATACCTCTCACTAAATGCATTGTCATAATAACTATTCTACCATATTTTTTTGCAAATGTACACCATTATTTTCGTTAAACTTGTATATATACTACAATTGTGCAATACATTTATAGAAAGAAGAACAATGACATCGTTAATAAAACCACAGAAATTTACCAAAGCAGCGGACCTTTTAAGGTCCTTTTTTTTATCTAAAGGCTTCCATGAAGTTCACACACAAAACCGGTTGAGTATACTAGCAGCATGTGAGGATCCAGAAACGGTGGCTACATACCAATATAATGGCAGTATATGGCCACTGCCCCAAACAGGTCAAATGTGGCTAGAATATGAGCTATTAAATAACCCCTCTGAGAAGGGGTTTTTTTGTATCTCCACTTCGTACAGACAAGAACCAAATCCAGTAGAAGGCCGACATGAAACAATATTTCCAATGTTCGAGTTTGAGTTTCCAGGAGACGTAAATGATCTTAAGGCTATGGAAGTCGAACTATGTGAATATCTCGGTTTCCCTGAACTTGATATAAGATCTTATAAAGAGTGGCAAGATCAGTTTGAAGTAGAAGAGATTGAGAACGAACACGAAGACGAGATTGGTTGGGGAATGATAACGCATTTTCCTGAGTTTACTTCACCATTCTGGAATATGTCACGCCATAACAATGAACTTACAAGTAAGAAGATTGATGTAATATTAAACGGTATGGAAACAATCGGTTCTGCAGAAAGAAGTACTGATAAAGAACAAATGGCACACACCTTTCATACGATTAGTGAAGGAAAGTATTCAGAACTTCTATACCAACTATTTGGAAAAGACAGAGTTGAAAAGGAACTTAAAGAGTTCTTAGAATTAGATTTCTTTCCAAGAGTTGGTGGAGGAATTGGGATGACAAGAATAATAAGTGCTATTGAAAAGATGGAAGAAGTTGAAGCTGATAAGGTGAAGTATAGCAATAGTAAGCCATTCGGAATGATACAGAAAGGTTCTTCTATTCTTAACTAAATAATCTTCTGGGGTGGCGGAATTGGTAGACGCGGTACACTGTTTATGTGCTGTCTAACGACGTGGTGGTTCGACTCCACCCCCCAGAGCCAATATGCCTTCAGGATCACATTTTTCACAACTGCATCCTGTGCATATATCGTTGTAGCAGTCCATGCATTCACTATCGCAATGAGAACTATGATTGCACTTCCGGCATTTCTTCTTGAATAGTCCGAAATCTATCTGGTGTGTTTTCGTATTTCGTTGCAAGATCCCTCCATGTCATTTTGTCTAGCATATTCATCATACTATAAAAATCGCTTAAGTGAATCATATTAGGTCCATCACTTGGGGCATTATCAGGATCTGGATGTACTTCTAAGAAAAACGACTCAACACCAACAGCAGCTGCGGCCCGCAAAAGGCTAGGAACGTACCCACGATCGCCGTCGCTCTTATCACCACCTCCTCCAGGTCTTTGGACTGAGTGAGTAGCGTCGAAGACACAGGCGTTCCCAAGATCGCGCAAAATAGATACCATACCGACAAAGTCAACGACAAGACGGTTATATCCGAAAGAAGTCCCTCGCTCGGTAATCCAAACATCTTTTGCACCTTCAGTCTTACTCAAGATTCCTTTAATATCCCAAGGAGCCATAAATTGCCCCTTCTTAATATTTATTATTTTTCCGCTTTTACACGCATCAGTAATTAAATCTGTTTGTCTTGAAAGAAACGCAGGTATCTGTATGACATCTATTACATGATTAAAAAAGAACAATATATATCTTAGTTCTTCTCTATCATGTACATCAGTTAGAATGTTTACATTTAATTCATTTTTAATCTTAGAAAGATCAAATAAGGTTTTTTTTAACCCTAAACCTCGTGGAGAGCCCATAGAAGTCCTGTTGGCCTTATCGTAAGAAGCTTTGAAATAGTACTCATAACCAAAATGATCGCACCACTTCTTACATTCTCTAGCAATCTCTAAGGATTGCTCTAATGATTCATGCTGACAAGGACCTGCTATTATTCTCACTTAGCTCTCCACCTGTATACTTCATCAATACAAAAGTTCCGGCCAAACTTACATTCGACTTCACCTTTACACACTCTTTCATGTTTAGAGTTCTCCCAACAGTTAGTAGCAAAAGGATCGCCATACTTCTTTAAAAATCTTTCAAATGTATCATCTAAAGACATCATTGCCACTACGGGTAATAAAAACATCGTAATTACTATAACTATAAACGCTATTCCAAATCCTTTATTATGGTAAGATTGATCACTCATCGAATAATGTACTCCATTTCATTAGTTTTTTATGTTTCTTTTTTGCATTAACTTCTAATTCAATATAATCAAATAAGTTATTATGTATCATAAGTTGAATCATTGCATATACGTCTGCCGCTTCCATCTTTAACTTTTTAATATCTTCTTCAGGTAACTCATTAAATTTCTTATACTTTCTTATAATTTTACTACACTCTTGCGTAAGTTCACCACACTCTTCCATAGTAATAACCATGAGTTGTTGTAGTCTATTTAATGGACTATGCATCTTCTTCCTCCATAAAGTATTCAAAGTTTTGGCACTTGTCGCCTTTGTTTATAAGCTTTGCACCGTTTCTCGTGTGAAATTTTTCCGCCATCTCAGTAAGCGGACTTAAAGTAATATATCTTTTAATCCAACCTCTTTTTTTCAAATGATCTGAAACCCGTTGAATTATAAGTCTACCCGCTCCTTTCTTATAAGACCATACTGTATAAAATATAGCGCAGTTACCATCAAACGAATTAAACTCTTTTAATTCAAACTCGTCTATCGGAACTTTATCAGTATAAGCTACACATATAACTGCACTTATTTCACCATTATCTTCTAATACAAAGACCTGTCTGCCGTCAGACAACCTAGCACTCTTTGGAATGTGTGGACGAACTGGATCATCATTCAAAACATCTGTTTCAATTATATTCAGTTCTCTAAGAATCGCCATACTTTTTCTTCTTAATTTCTTCTTTCATTTCTTCCATGTTTTCTTTATATTCTTCAAAGTAACTTGGATCACTTTTACTTCCAGTACCGTCTACACCAAAGTTACAACTACCGACAAATACAATGCCAGCAAGAGCTAGATAGGCAAAGTATTTTGTAAAACTTAAGAAACCATGATAGGCTTCTTCAGCCTGCTCTCTCGCAGGTTCTCTTGGATCACTACTCATAATTACTCCTCAACTGTATCAAAAAGATCTTCGGCTAACTCACTCTTGTACTTGTCATCAAGCTTAGTGGTTTCTCTCATAGTCTCACCATAATAACGATCAGCATATTTTCTCTGATCTGTATAATAATTTATATTAGCAGAACTATTATCTTTAGCATATTCAGGTAGACCGTTGTCTTTATTTCTTTCTTTTAGAGCAACTTTACGAGCAATCTTAGCTTTTCTTCTAGTCTCGCCAAGAGTTGAGTTTCTTTTAATAAGCTTTCTTAAGTAAGCTTTTCTCTCATCATCATTTGCAAAATTCATTACTTTATTCCTTGTTCTTTTGCTGCATCAATTATTATTCGAGTTATTACTGGCTCGAGTCTTCTTTCAGCTTCTTGAAACTGATTGTTAGTCATTCCACCTCGTGTGTAAGGTGCCCAACCAAAGAAACCTCCGAAATGATTTCTACGGTTGCCAAGACCGTTGTTAAAAAGATCATAAACTAAATTAGAAGCAACTCTAAACTTTTCAAGAGCTTTATTCTTAGATCTACTATGAGGAACTCGACCTGTTCCAGGTACTAACTCATCAAGCTTTTCTTGAAGCTTTGCGAAACCTGGATTGATAGCCCAAGATGATTTAAATAGATTTCCTTGAGCATCACCAGAATATGCTGATTCAGCCATAAATGTCATTGTTTCTTTAAGTGTTAGCATTTAATTCCCTCATTCTTTTAACGATTGGACTAGGTTCTGATTTTACATTACCTAGAGTTGCTTTTTTAGCTTCAAGTAAGTCTTTAACTTCATGATGAGCTATTTCAAATTCACCTCTGCCTAAGAGTCTTATAACTCTGTCTAAGGTTACTATGTCATTCACTAAATCTTTCATAATTATTTTCTCTCCAAAACTTCATTTATATCAAATACTGAATAGTAACGAGGCTTCTTTTCCTCTTTACCTGTTACTTTATCGAGTTGCTTTACAAATCGAACTAATGAAGCAGCTTTTTTTATGCCTTTTAACTTCTTTCCAGATAGACCTGGAAGTTTAACGGCTTGCTTAAAAGTTACAAAACCATGACCTGGTTCGTAACCAGCTTCTAAAAGTATTCCCACGTTCTTACCTGAGAATTCATTTCCTGTTGAAAAGTTATACATTTATTTTCTTCCTTATTAATTACCTTATATAACTAATCTACCATAGAAACACGGCAATGTACACAGTTATTTTCATAATAATGCACTTTTTTTTAAAATAAATGAATTGTGTGATAAAAATGTTACAGTTATTTTTGATATATCGCTGTAAGATAATCCTCAAACTGTTCTACTTTATTTAAACGATCTGGCCACAGAATGTATTCTTTCTCTGGATTCTTCTTTAGATTGTTTAAAAGAGGGGTAATAGCATTATATAAATCATCAATCTTAGACTGAAGTTCTTTTGCAGTCTTTTCTGTATCTTTTTGTTTAATAGTTACCGTTTGTACTGCTTCAAGCTCATCTTCATCTACAGCAGTAAAACCGAAATCAAATATCTGATTTGCCATCTTGTTTTCTTTCTTGTCTTAATTTCCATAACATCCACTCATAGTAACGAGGTGGTTCTGGATCTTTCTTATTACTTTTATTTATATCTGCAAACCAGTTTCTAGGTTTGATGTACTCCGATCGAAGGGTCTCCATTAATCGCATTCACTGTTCTCCATACTTTAAAGGGATTAAAACAAGCAGTACCGATACTAAAATGATCGGCACCTAGATCTTTATAAAATTCGGCGTGCCATGCCTCTCTGATTCCGCCACCAGCAATAACTTCTACATGGTCATATTTTGTTTTTAGATGTTTAATTATTCTTCGAGTATGTGGTAGCAATATAGCTCCACTTAGACCGCCTTTTTCAGTCGGTAATGTATTGCTCGCATGAATCTGTGTAAATCCTAAATCTACTATCTTATCTAATAGTTCGTTCGTTGCAATAGGAGGAACTTTAACAATACACCATTTTCTGTATTTAGTAGGCCAAGCGTCAAATCCATTAAATATTGTAGTATCTTCATGGGCATCTAGATTAGGACAACTTATATTTAATTCAACACTTTGACTTTCTGGAACTATTGACTCTAAGTTTATCCAATCATGTTCACTGATCGCTGCAATACTTAAGACTTCATTAAAATTAGTCTTTTGTATACCGTATTTTATTCCACGATTTCTTAGACCTATCTTGTTTCGCCAACCATCTTTTGTATATCTCAATGTCTTAACGACCTGTCCAAATAGTCCTGGTCTTGGTTTATATGTCCAAGTTCCAGTTACACTGATAGCATTCTCAAATTTAAGATAGTTTCCGAACGGTGCGGATATAAAGGTTGCCATTACTTCCTGATTTTTTTAATAATAGGATCCATCCAAGTTACTTTTGGTTGTTCTTCAGTACCGGTTATAGTCATACTACCGCCATAAGTTTCATGTGAGTTAGATATCCAAGAGTTCTTAATATTACGTAACAACCACATGTAAACAGGAACGATTACTATTGTTGCTATAAAACATATAATTGTAAATACTTCAAATGTCATATTCTTTTAATGGCCTTGTTTCCAGGAATTCCTTTATTTTCTTTCCAATTAAGCTTTATCAATTTATTTTTTTCTTGATTCCTTCTCCAGGTTTGGCTTTGTAAACATCTAGCAACCTTGATAGTCCCTTTTGCAATTTCTTGCATTATAGGTCCATCAGGCATTACGGTTGGAGTTTCATTTACTTTAATCTTTACCACGTTTGTACTCGCCGTTTGTGTATTTTGGGAAATCTGTTGATACGTGCGCGCCGGTTTCTAATTCTTTTAATCTATAGTACATCCATTCTTTGACATCTTCAGGAACGTTCTCACCTCTTATCTCTCGTAAGAGAGCTGAGTGAGTGTGTCTATCCACTGAGTTCATCAGGTTTTTTCCTTGCAAATTTAATGTCGCAATAACCACATACCACGTAACCTACTTCAGGGACAGAATAATAAACTCGAGGGTGATCATTTTGAGCGCCCGTACAAGATATTCTTTCCCTATCAGTATATATAATTGTTTCAGGATATTCTTTGTCTTTCATTTTATATTCACGCCATTCATTAGAATATCCGTCTGGATAATCCATTATAAGTTTGTTCCTGGTTTCGGTATCAATATATCAGGATTGATATTAATTTTTTTCTTTCCTTCACCTAAGACACATGCTATGAGTACTCCAGTTGGTCCTGTAAACGTTTCCAATATTGTCCACCTTTTTTCTTTATTATCATAGGCTATAATAAACGTAGAGTCTAATTTACTTCCATCTGGTCTTAAGCTGTTTCCGTCGCTCCAAAGAAATGGAAATTGATTAACTCCCACCATTCTTTTTGTCATGTTGTCAAATGTATCACACGTAACAACTTTAGTGTACATAGGTCCTTTTAAAAAGGAATCGGCAAAGACTAGTCCCATCCAAACCGGAATGAGAAGAAAGTGCAAAAATAGACATAAGACAACCATAAGAATGACTGTCCTCTTTCCTTGAGGGTGATTGTTGCCGTGCATGCCCATTCCCATTTCTTATCATCTTTCTATCTTACTATCGCCGCTTGTTGTGACTTTAATTCATCTACTTCTTGTACAAGCTCAGTTACTCTTTTCATTAGCTCATACTTTTCTTTTGTTTCTTCGGCAATTTGCTTTTTCAATAATTCAATTTCACTTTGCAACATCTTTATCTCCTCTAATCCTCTATATCCATATTCTGTGTAGCTCATAATCTTCCCTATTTGCCGAAGGAGACCCGGCCGGAATCCCCTTCATTCTTATGTTTAAGCACTAATATCTATTTTTCTTTTTATTCTCATTTGATCTAATAAGTTCCACATGTTGTTTCTAGCAAAGAACTGCATCATCATAATATAAGCTAACCATCTTTGCATCTCTCTATACTGTTGTTGGTTATACTCCATAAGTCTAGATTCAGCCATGTCTTGAACTTTTCTAGTTTCTTCTTGAGCTCGGACTTGCATCTGAGCTGCATTAATATAATGATTTACGACGTCTTTAATCTGCATATTACCTACTCACTTTAACTATTTCTCCAACATATCTTTTTTTCTTGCTGAAAAAATGTCCTCTCATATTTGTTTTTTTCCAATGAACAACATAACGATATGCCTTCACTGTTGTTGGTACTGATACTATATCACATACTTCTCTATCTTCATAACCAGCTATGAATCTTCCAGTTGATGGGTTGTTTGATCGATCATTTTGAACTAAAGCTCCTAATACGGCACCTGCTGCAGCTCCGTCATTATTTCCTGATAGAGCATGACCAAATATTCCACCTAGTACCATGGCTCCTAAGAGATCTCC
>Ga0181406_1000747_pt1 | contig 12203 bp, 13 predicted proteins | sample 29SPOviralmetaG_FD_130135 | JGI IMG/M metagenome (GOLD analysis project Ga0181406, IMG submission 130135) | Marine viral communities from the oligotrophic San Pedro Time Series (SPOT) site, San Pedro Channel, CA, USA - 29 SPOT_SRF_2011-12-20 | ecosystem: Environmental > Aquatic > Marine > Strait... | reverse complement strand
TTATTTTTTATTATCATTTAAAATTTGACCTATAATATCAAATCTATTTTGTGGTATTGCTTTAGTTAATTTATAAATTACAGCACTACTATCATCAACACTTGCTAATGTTTGATCTGGATTATGAATTGAAGTTGTTATACTTGTTATTATTTTTGGTTTATTAAAGATAAATTCTAAATCTGGTGAAGTGTTAACAAAAAAATCTCCATAATCATTTGATTTAGGCACTATTGCTATTACTGGATATATTTCACCACTATCAGCCCCACCATAATAATCTGCTGTATCTAATAAATCTGTTCTTATACAAAAATATGGATTTATTAATTTACGAGGTAGATTAGGTGCTGTTAATTTAACTGAATGAGCACTCTCAGTTATTGCTGGATATTGTTGAAATTTTAAAACATCTCTAAAATTAGCATTAGCATTTGCTGCTGCATTATTAGCATTGAAAGACATTGTTAAAGGTAATTGTAATGAATACATACCTGCTCCAAAAATATTAGTTACAAAATCCATTGTTGCTAACTGACCTACTTCAGCATTAGTTAAAGCATATGGTAAATTATTTTTATTACTATTTCCTATTCTTGTTGTCAAATCATTATCAGAAGTTCTTGAAGCATTAAATTGTTCATATGTAAAACCTAATACACCCCATATCCCATTTTCAAAATTTTCTTTAGAATATCCAAAATCTTTTATTATTATTCCAGTTAATTGGTCATATATTGTCCAGGGACTTAAATTAGGATTTAAAAAATCAACTTGATAATCATCCGCCCCTACTACTAATTTATCTATTCTATTAGCTCCATACGGTAATATATTAGGAGTAAAATTTGTATTATATAATCTTTTATTTATTTTATAAACTTTATCTCCAGCTGTAGCAAATTCATTAACAATAAATTGATCGTGTGCTGTATCATCTGCTACACCACCTGCATTAAATCTATTCTGGACTCTTTCAGGTGAATGTAAATTAGATATTTCAAATCTATTTGAAGTAGTATTATATTCTATACTTGGTTCATTAGCACCTAAATATATTTGTTGTGAATAATTAGAAGATTTTATTTCAGTTGCTTGAAAAGGTGCGGGCAACATATCACCTGCTTCAACTGAATGAAAACCTTGATTTGCCCAACCATCTAATAATCCTATACATACATTACCATATGAATTAAAATTACAATCCCAACCAAATCTAGCATCAGCAGATACTATTTTAAATTTTGTTAAATCACCATTATTAAATATAGTAAATAAATTATTAGGTATTGTTGTAAAATTAGGGTCTATTGTTCCAGCCGTCCCTGCTTCTAACATTCCCATATGTGAAGTTGTTAGTGCTATATAAGATTTATTACCAACAGTATGTTTTAGAAAACAACCAAAAGCATATCCACTCTCCCAACTATCTCCCTCTGTATATATATTTTCATATTTAGGATTAAAATCAAAAAATATAGGTACAGCATTTAAATAATTAACACTTGAAGCATTTGCTAAATAATGGTCACAACCTAATGTAAACTTATATTCAGCAGGTCTATGGTCACTTGATAAAGCATTCATATGTAAAAATCTTGAATTATTTACATTAGTAAAACCATTCAATTGATTATATTTATTTTCAAATAATTCTGGATGTTTTCCTTGTTCTATAAATATTTTATTTAAACTATTTAATATATTAAAGTCCCATTCTTGGTCAAATACTATAATATGTGAACCTATACCTGTATCTGAAGCATTTACTACTCTAAAATGACTGGCATTTAAATTATCTTGTAAAAATAATACTGAACCAGTTATATTTTGTATTTGTGAAGCAGGTGGTAATACTGCGTTTCTATAATCCATATAGTATTTTGCCCATTCTCTACCTCTTAACCATAGTTCTGGTCTTTTTACACCAATATATTGATATCCTGCTAAATATCTATTTGTTGAAGCATTATCTTCATCTGTTACAGTTATTGCTGTTTCAAAATCATCAAATAATGCTCCATTAGAAGTTAATTCACTGGCTGCGTAAAATGTATGATATGTAGGTGAATTTATTTCAACACCAGTTTCTAATGGATATATTAAATTAGCAGTATAAATATTTGAATTTCCATAAATACTATTTATTTTAGGTTGACTTTGTTTCCTTAATTGTTCTGTTATATTATTTGCTAATGCTTCAGGTGATTTAAAACCTACTGGTATTTCTAAATCTAATTTTTCTATATATTCAATATAATCTAATACTGCTGGTGTTGTAAATGAACCATTAGTTAATCTTGCTAATGTCGCATCTGATTGAACACCATATCTTGTATCTTTTGAAATAAATATTTGAAATCTTGAATTATTATTTTTTGGTTTAAATTCATTATATTCTGCTCTAGGTAATACAGCAAAAAAATGGTAATCATCATCTACTACATATACACTCATATTATCATTATTAAATGATGCGTTTAATGATGTTGATAATACATTTGGTCCACCAGTTCGACCAGTGCCCCAAGTATCATAAACTAACCAATCTGCTGCTACTGTTGGATTTGTTTTATAACAAAATCTGCGAGGTAAATTATAATGATTTTCTCCATTATTAGTTTTATAATAATTTAATAATATTGAACATTTATTAGCATTTACTTGAATATTTGAAGCATTATTTTCTGCTGTTATCCTTTCATATCCTAATACTTTTTCACCTGAACCATTTACTTCAACATGATTTGTTAAAGTTGTAAAAGTTAAACTTTTTGTTTCAATAAAATCATTTGTTATTTGAATAGCATTATCATCAGATCCAGTTTCACTTATAAAAGCATTATGAACTGAGATCTTATCACCTGGATTTATCTGGATTCCACTACCTAATTTATTAGTAAATAAGGCTGGACTACTTCTATTACCTCCTACAAATTCTGAACTAGTTTTATGGTTACAATCTAACAATTGAATAGAATTCATTTGTTTATATAAAGATTTTAATTATTTAAAGAAAATTATTAGAAACAACTATCATAAAAATTTGTGTCATTTCTATTATATCCCAATGCTGTATTTATTTTATTTTTAACAATAGTCCTATGTTGTTCTGCCTCTTTTTTTTTACGCTTTACTTCTTTACGCTGTTTTCTTACTTCTTCATAATCTTGTAATACTTTTTGCGTTGCTTTACTTGAAGTTTCTAAAGCAATTCTCATTATATCTTCTTCAGTTATATTATTAGTTATATGTTTAGTTTCATGAGTAATATTATTTATAACTGGTTTTCTATCTTCAATTTCTTTTTTAATTTTATCTTCTTCTATTTGTTTTTTAGTTTTAAGTTTACCTTCTTTACGCAACTCAGCATTACGCTTTCTAGTTTCTAATGCTTTAGCTCTTGCTTTAGCTAAACTTTCTTTAGCTTGTGGTGTCATAGTCCTTTTCTTTTTGATTTTTTGCAGTTTAGGCACAGCAGGCAATGCTTCAGCTTTTTTAAATACTTCATCTACTTGTATTTTTTCTTTTTCAGTTGGTTCAGGTAATTTATCTATTACTTCTTCATCTATTTCATTATTATTTTTTTCTAAATCATCGTCTGGGTCACTATCAACAATTTCTACTGTTAGATTTTCATCAGGATATTCTATATTAGGTAATAAATCCATTTCTATTTATTTACTGTAAACTTTAATTTTTTTCTATAAAAAATAAAAATATTAATTAAATTTAAAATGGATGAAGAAAACATCTTTCAAAATGCTCCTAAAATTATGCCAGTTAAAGAAGAAGAACCTGATAAGCGTATTAAACCAGTACACCCAAATATACCTAAACCTCCTAGTTTATTATTAGGAATCGGTGCGGTTAAGTCAGGTAAAACTACATTAATAAATAATTTATTGTTAAGACCTCGTGAAGAAGGGTTTTATGGTCAAGAATATTTTGATAATGTCCAAATCATTTCAAATACTATTTTAAACGATCCTACAGCTAGATTTTTAAGAAAAGCATTTGATGTTCAAGATTATTACACAGATGGATTAATTAGTGAATTAATAGATACACAAAAATCATACGGGGAGAAAAAGGATATGCCATTTATTGCTTTATTATTAGATGATATTTTAGGTTCTAATATGAAAAGAAATAATGAAATTAGTTTTTTAGCAACTAGATACAGACACCATAATATAGGATTAATGGGTATATTTACACAAAATTTTAAATCTGTTGATACTATTTTAAGAAATAATGCTACTGATGTAATTATTTTTAAACAAACTAATAATAAACAATTATTACAAATTGCTGAAGAGTTCCACCCACCTTTTGGTGACATTAAAAACTTTCTTAAAATATATCATAAAGCAGTTGAAGGTAAATTTAACTTTTTATATTTAAAAGTTCAAGAAGGTAAAGCATTAAAAAATTTTGAAGAAGTTATAGCTGAAGACGGTAAACTACTTAGTGATGTTTCATTGCCTACTGATTTACAAAATATTGAACATGAAAAATGTGATAAATGTTAAAAAGTTTCGCATAAGTTTCTAACTTTATAACTTTAAGTTTTTTAGAAATCTAATTCATATATTTTTTTAAATTTTATTCAGTATTTTTTTCATTAAAATATTAACATTTTTTTATCTCTGTCACTTTTGCGAAACCATATTTAAAAATATAACTATAATAATATTAAATGGATTTTGATATATTTAAATCATTCAGTAAACAAATAGAAAATAAATTATTAGAAAATTTATCTAAAGATAAAGAAGTTATTGCAAAAAATTTATCAGAAGATGAATTGAAAAAGTTAATTTTTAATCGAACCAGAAAAGATATAGATTTTAATCCACCTAATATTTTATATAAAAATAGAATGAAATGTGATAATGAAAAATTATTAGATAAAATATTTAATAATGATAATAGAATTATAAATAAATGGAAAAGAGATTTAATAAATAGATATAATCAAGATAAAGAATGTAATTATTATATTATGTTAGAATTTGTAAAAACATTTAAAAACATAACACATATAAATATAGATAATAATATGAATAGAGAACAACTATTTCAAGAAACATATAAACTTGTATTTCAGCCTCATCATAATAAAGATAATGCAGACCGCTGGAAACAGAAAAAATTTAGACTTAAAAAAAAAATGCTTGAACAAAGACCTAATGAAGAAGATTATGAATATATTTTATTTAATTATCTTCAAGATATAGTATTTAAAAATAAAACGATAGAATAATTAAATAATATGCCTAAAAAAGAATTAACTACTCAAAGAGATATTGATGACGCATATAGATCTATTTGTGAAATATTAAATCATATATGTATAGATGACATAAAACATTTATTAGAATGTTGTTACGAATCCAGAAATAAGGAAAGAGATCTTGATGTAGATATTTCTGAAAGTGAAGAAGACGAATATGAAGATTTATTTAATATAGAAAAAACTTCTGATATTTCAGAAGAAGATTATAATTATGAGCAGACAATGGAGGATATAGATAATGAAACTAAATTTACTTAGATCCTTTATATGGTTTTTTTACAATAACTTTACCTTTTACATCAAATACATCTTTTGGTTTAATTTTTTTACTTTTTTTTATATCCTTATTTACTTCAAATTGTAATGGACTGTCAGCTTTGCCATTATTTTCAACAGGTTTTAAAACTTTAATTTTTTTTTGTTTTGTCATTATATTATTATAAAATTTTTTTATTATAAAAAAAATAAAAATTGTTAAATATAAATGTCGTTGATAATTACTTCTAATACAAATAAAATACTTAACAGTGGATATAATCAAGAAGGTTTAAATAAATCATATTCTTATCAAAATCATTTGAATGACACTTTTAAAATACCTAAAAATTCAGAAATTGCAGTTCAAAGTGTAAAAATAAATAGAAGTGGTAATGTAACATTAGATAGGGATAATTCTATATATGCTTTTTATTTTGGTGAAGAGTTAGGAGTAGATACTGCTCCTAATGTAAATAGAGAAGTATGTTCAATACCAGTTGAAGCTGGATTTTCTTTAACAGTGACAGATGATGATATGTTAGGGAGCGTAGCGTGGAGAGGTGTTGGTAAATATTCAGGTAATGTGGATAATGTAGCACGCATCATGAAACAATCACTAAATAGAAATTTATGGCATCCTATGTTAATGTTAAATGCTTCAACAGGTAGGAATCCTGGTGCTAATGTTACACCATTAAGAAATGGTAGTGGTCTTGATTGGTTAGGTTGGCAAATACAAGTGACAAGCACTGATAGTTCTAAAAACGCTTCAAATATTTCAGCTAGTTGGATGGGTGCTGAATATAATGGCACACCAGATGGTTCTGATTATACTTATAATCCAACAACTCGTATATTAACTGCTCCAACTGATAGCGGTAATGGTTGTGTTGGTATTGATTATCCAATATCTTTATGTAATGGATCTTTTCATTTAAAAAATATTCAAGAAGCACCAGCTAAATATGGTTTATGCAGAGCACTTAAAGATGAAGCACCTACTTGGTTTGAGGAGGGAGCAGATATGGGTGAAAACTTCTATGATTTTGAAGTAGAAGTTGACAGTGATAATGATATTGATTTATATTATGTAGGTAGTGAAGGTAATGACGAATTAGAAAGAATTAGAGTTTTATATGGTGCTACTAAAAATGTAAAAGATGATAATATAACCGATATTATATTTAATGTTCAAAATGAAAGAGTTAAAGTATCACTTATTAATGCTTCTGGTGCTGTAACAGTATTAACTGATGGCACTAATGTTGATAGTTCTAAAAATTTAAAACCAGTATCAATGACTTGTAGATATTTATATCCTAAAATAGCAATGGGAGCAGGTGGCACTGTTAAAATAGAAGAGTTTGAAGGTGTAAATATAGCAAATCATGAATATTATGGATTTAGTGTAGATACTAATGGAGATAATATACCTTGTTATACAGATTGGTGGGCACACGCTTGGATAGTTCTTGGACAATTTTTTACTGGCCCAGCAAGTCAACAACAACAACAAGCTAAATTAATAGATGTTGATTTTGTTAAAAATATAACACCACTAGATCTTAAAGGTTTGAATGGTAATGGTCAATGTGATTATAAAGTTCAATTCTTTTTAGCTAATGACGAAAGATACCTCAATACATCAAATTGTAATAGTCAATTTTTAATGGGATTCCCAAATCGTTCACTGGTAAATGTTCCAAATTCTACTGGAGGTTCTAGTCCATTTACTAAAACATATCAATCTGATGAAGCACCTGAAATTAAAGGCACTAATACATTATTCGTTAGATTAAAAAATATGACATTTAATTCTGTTAATATTTCTAAAGGTTCTAATTCTAAAATTTTATATCATTTACCTGCTTTTTCTACTACAGGTTCACGTGTAGGTTCATTATTTTTTGAACCTACTGAAAGAGTTTATTTAAAATTAAATAATACAGAAGATTTATTTTTATCTACAGTTGAAATTGATATAGTATATGCTGATGAAACTCTCGCAATTGACCTTGTAGGTAAAACTACTATAGCATTACATATCAGAGATGCCTAAACTATCTTTTATTAATTGTTTATCATATTCACATAATTTATATTCTATTTCTGTCTTATCTTCAAAATGTTTTTTATCTACTGTATTATTTTTATGACAAATACAAATCATACATTCATCTATTTCACTCTTACCTATTTTTTTATCTAACATACCATCTATCATTTTACAGCCCTCACCTGTCCCTTTATTATTAAAACCTCCCATAGTTTTAAAATGTTTTTTTGTAAATACCATTGTTGCTTCGTGTATCATGCGTTTAACATTACAATCTATTGCTGTCATCCTCCATTCTAAATGTGGATATAAAAATAACATTTGAGGTGAACCTACTAAACCTACTTTTTCTGTTTTCATTATTTTTAAACTATGTTTTAAATAATTAGGTAAATATAAATCATCACTATCTATACAAGCTATAATATTATGTGTTGCTAATTTTACTAAACTATTTCTCTTATATCCTATCTCTTTACGAATATTATTATATTTATATTTAAAACTTATAGGTTTTATAATTTCAATAAAATGATCTTTTTCTTTATCATCTTTAAAAAATGGTTCAGTACCATCATCATATAAACAAAATTCTAATTTAGATTTATCATAATCTAATTTTAATAAATTAGATAATATTATTCTTTTAAAATTATTACGATTATAAATAGGCATAATTATAGAAACATAATCCATTATATATAATTAATATTATTTTTTTAACATTAATTTTATATCTATACCTAAATAATTTCTATTTAATAATTGACATCTGTCTCCTACATAATTATTATGACAAGTTAAATCTAATACATTATCACCTGCATTAGAATAAGTTTTAATAAAAAAATCAATCATTTCATCGGTTCGACTTATACCTGTATCATCAGCTCTTACTTTATATTCTAATAATGTTGAAGGATATTTACCTGTATGTGTTTCAGTATCTGAAACATAAGATTTTTCTATATTATTTCTATGTCCATAATATTTATTATTATCTTGTTGTTTCATATATCTTTTTTTATAAACTTCATTACCAATCATTTGTGGATTATATGTGCCAGGTTTATTATAATAAATAAACACTTCTTCAGTATTTCTTAATGGTTGTAATTTAGCTTTAAAAAAATTAGTTTTTCTATTTTTTAACCAAGTATAATGATATTTAGGTGCTTGATATTTTAATAATTCATATGTAAAAGGCATAGAAGCATGAAGTATAATAATCCCATTAGGTTTTAATACTCTCCACATTTGTGGAAATAACATATCCCAATTCAATGGTTTATCCCATTCTGCTTCAGTTATACCATATGGTGGTGAAGTATATATTAAATCAAATGAATTATCTTCTAGATTTAATATTTCATTATGAATATCATTTTCAATATAATTTATTGACATTATGATATGTAAAAGAAAAAATTTAATTATTTATATTTTCATAAGATTTACTTAAATTATCACCAACCTCCCAATATCCACCTAATAAACCTTGTTTTCTTTTAGGCATTCTATTATCTAAATCAATTATTTGTTGTTTAGTTTTTGCTAATTCTAAACTTAATAATTTATTTCTTTTATTTATATCAATAACTATATTTTTAACATCATTTAATATTCTTTTCATTTCAATTAATAATTGTTGATTTGACATTGTCGCTTTTGATGCCATTTAATATATCTTTTTTATTTCTTCTTGCATTGAAATAAAATTTTGAATATGATTTGAATATTTATTTACACAAAAATCTATTGAATTTTGATATTGAGGATCTATTTCATATCGGGGTTTACCACCACAATTATAAAATCCTTTGCTTAATCTATATACCATATTATGCTGTTCATATATTTGAGTAATCCAATTATCACAACCCCAATTTAATATTTCAGGTGGATAATAAAATCCAAATATTTTATAATGTTCAAAACTAACTATACTTTGAGTTAATAATTTATCATTTGGATTTATTTGTAATCTACCTCTATCTTCTAATCCTACAACACCTATATTATTATTATTTTGTAATAAATCTATAGCATTATTAACCCAACCTTTTTCTAAAAAATTTATATCAGATCCACATTGAATAAAATAATTATTTTTATTACCGTCAGTCATTGCTAAATAACATAAACTTGACCAGATTCCAGCTACATTACCTTGCCATTTATCATCATATTCTTTAAATACAACCTTAGAATTTTTCATTATATTAAAATGTCTTTCAATAATATCTCTTTGTTTTTCATTATCATATAATTTATCTCCTTTTTGATATCCTAAATATATTGTATATTTATTTTCTTGTGAATATGTCCTAAAAAATGATTTATAAAAATATATATACAAATCACTTAATACAAATTGATTATTATATTCTTCTTTTGATTTTACTGGTATTAATACTGCAATATTTTCCATTATATATTAGTATTTAAACACATAACTTTAAATAACTTATATGAATGACTTTTTTAATATGAATTGGTTAGTTATAAATAAATCAGGTGAATTTAAATATTTTAAAAATATGAAAAATATAGCAGAACATTTAAATTCAACAGTAAGTAAAATAGCAGCAAGTAAATTACATTGCCACAGATATTATATAGATTATTGTCCAAAAAGAAATGTATATATACAGTGTTTATATAATGACCCAACTAAACAATTTCCATCAGATACTACATTTATTTGGGATGCTCATAGCAGAGCAATATATTATAAACATAAATTTGATAATTACCCTAAACTTAAATAAAATTAATATTTCTATTTAATCCTAAACTTATACTTCTTTTAATATATTTTTGTTTTATATCAGAATAACCTGGTCTTTGTGCTCCATAAACACCTTTTTCATTTATTCTCCAATTATCTGTATTTATTAATTTATCCCAATACATATCTAATCTATAATTAATATTATCTGGATCTTTTAATAATTTATCCCATGCTTCTTCAAGCATATTTAAAAATATTTGATAATAATGTTTTTTTATAATATAACATTCAGCTCTTCTTAATGGTTTTTTTAATCTATGTGAATTTTCTATTTTTTGATTATAAAAATCTGAAACATCACCACCAATAAAAAACATATCAAATTTTTTAGGTAATATTATTTTATCTTTTCTAATAAAATGAAAATCATCCTCCATAATACATACTTGTTCTAAATTATTTTCAATAGCATATTTAATACATTTTTGATGTGATAAATTACAACCTAAATTAGTTTTTATTGCTTCAATAATAATATAATTATAATCTATTAATTCTTTTTTTATTAATTCTAATCTATCTAATCTATGTGGTAAATTAATTACTAAAATTAATGTATTATCCATATTTAAATATTTATTAAATAGTCATTTATCTTTTTTTTTTTTTCTTAAAAATATTTCAGGTGTCCCATCTTTTCTAAATTTAGGTTTACAATAATCTGGATATTTTTCACATAAATATTCTTGTGCTTTTTTATATCCTTCAAATCTATCAGTGCCACAACCACCAGGTGCTAAAAATTTAGTCTTAAAAGATATATTATTAAATCTACATATCCCATCATCTTTTAAATAATGTAATATACTTAATTCAATATCTTCTTTCAATTCAGTTTTAGGATATAAACTACTATCATGTCTATTTATATATCCATAAAATACACCAATGCAAAATCTTAAATCAGTTGTAATATTATCTTCTTTCATCCATAAAGAATTAGGTGTTGGATAAACACCCCATAAATGTATGCCTTCAAACTCAACTGTTTTTGTAATTAAATCAAAATTTTTTCTAATTAAATTATCTAACTGATTTATTTGAATTAATTTACCATCCACTTTTTTATAAACTTTTTCTACATCATCATCTATTGAAACTATTTTAGTATTTTCGGGGAAAAAATTAGATATAAATATTCTCTGATTTTTTATACCTTTTTCACCTACTATTATGTCTTTATACCAATCTACAGGTATTACTGATTTATATTTCATATATTCTTCATCATTAGCAACAAATATATAAATTACACTTGGACTTACACTAGCATTTAATAATGTAGGTAATGTTTTTTTTAATAATACTTCAGCCCTTTGATATGAAGGAATCGCAACATAATAATCACTATCAAATATAACCTTTTTATTATCATTAAATTTTAAAAAATCTTCAGGATTTAATATTAACTCAGGAGGATCTTCTGGTTTTTTATCACATAATTTACAACCATGCTCTAATAAATAATCTTCTTTTTTAATATCAGTATTTCTAATAATATTATAATATACTAAACTAATACGATTGCCTGTAAAATCAGCAACCTCGTGGTAATATTTAGATCCGTCAAATGTATAAAATTTATTCTTAATATCAACTGCAGTAGGTGGTTTATCTTTACCATCATAATATATTAATAATTCACCACCTTCATAATCTCCTAATCCTACAATATATGAAACACCCATATTTCTTTTATCTTTATGTTTTTTAATTTTATAATTTTTATTATATTGTATACTTGAATATTTAAAATCTGGTATATTTTCATCTGCAATTTTTTTAGATAAATC
>Ga0181406_1000744_pt1 | contig 12209 bp, 14 predicted proteins | sample 29SPOviralmetaG_FD_130135 | JGI IMG/M metagenome (GOLD analysis project Ga0181406, IMG submission 130135) | Marine viral communities from the oligotrophic San Pedro Time Series (SPOT) site, San Pedro Channel, CA, USA - 29 SPOT_SRF_2011-12-20 | ecosystem: Environmental > Aquatic > Marine > Strait... | reverse complement strand
TGTTACCTTTAGTTACTTGCGGAATGGATACCCGCAGATGAATAGGGACTCGACTGTCCCGTGTTAAGTATACCCCTTGTTACTTTAATTACTGAAAGACAAAAGGTTAAGTATTTATACTACCTCAACCCTGACTTTCTGTCAACTGTTGTGAGGGTTCCACTACTCGTCCAAGATAAGGGTCATAGTCCATCAATTCTTCGATGGTCATTTGTGCTCCCTTATTGGACCAGAAGTTGAACTGTGCATTGTAGTTTCCTTTATGGAATGCATCAACATGGTCAGGGTGTATACTAGACCCCAATTCTGTACGATACAGAAGAAGGGGAATAGAATAGGTGTTACCTGAGTTGTAGATGAGGTCGTCAGCTACAGGTCTCGGACGAACACCATTGTCCAGTTTGTACTTGTTACCTCTAGTGTGAAGTTTTAGAAGCTTCGTAGCATGATGTCTAGTAATTAGATAACATGCTGTAGAGAATTCATTCACGAACCGTTTATGGATCTTGATGTGAATGTCACCAGTACAGATGATTGAGATTTGGACAACGTCCCAATCATAAGGAATCCTACCATAGAAGTCCTTCCAAGTAAAGTTCCAATACTTAACGAGGTCGAGACTACAGTCATCTTCCATCATGATGGCATAAGGTTCATCAGTCTCTTCTACGAAGTGACGGATGGCCTGTAGGTGGGATGTTGTACAACCCACCTCACCAGATGTCATCATATCAGGGTAACGACCCTTCAGAATCTCTCCTAGGTCACTTTCACGACCGTCATAGGCGGAGATCCGATGATAGTTCTTAATCTCCCAGTGTTTGAACTGTTCCTCCATGTGTTGCCATCTTTCAGGTTGTCCATCAAGATTGATACAGTAAATAGGACCTATGCCCTTAAGTTTATAAACTGACTTATTTTTATCTAGTAACTCCATTAGTTATTAACTTTATAACAAAGAACATTTTCAATAAGTCTAGATTTATATTTTGGATTAATACTAACAATATAATCATTGACATCATCAAATTCAAGACCTTCAAACATCCAAGTGTTGAAACATTGAAAATCATCGATCATAATGACATGATCTTTAATATGGTGACTCTTAATGGAGCTCAGTTCATCTTCCAAAGGACATGGTTTAACACCTTCTTTCACAGTGTCAGATCCAAATCCACGATTTGGATCATACATGTCATGTGGCATCGAATGTGCATCCAAGAAGATTACAACTCGTTCATCAATTTTAGGGAGAATCTTTTTTAAAAAAGCTTGAGATTCTAAATTCTCTACAATAACATCATAGTCCTTGTATCTTTCCTTTGCTGTCTCAACATATTCTGAATTGATGTCACATGAGTACACTTTCTCAAACCCTGCGTTCAATGCACATTGAATACCTTCACCCGAAAATGTTCCCGTCTCAATAAAAATTTTTGATTGATTTGAAAATTTCTCAAATAAATTAATAGAACTGGTCATTAGTTACTCCGATACTTTTTGAGATAGTTTTGTTGAGAATAGTATTCTACAAGTTGTTCTTTATTCATTTTTTTAATCTTCTCCCATTCTTCATTATTTTCATTCATGTGAGGATTAGTGAACCAAGAGTTGGGAGTTCTCTCATGCTCTAAGTGATAAACATATGTATTCATCCTGCCTATAGTATAACCTAGAGTATCAAATCTGTAAAATCTTTCAACATCTTCGGGGGCATATGCTACAAAGTTTTCATTTTCTAAACCACCTTCGATATAAATTCCACGATTAAAGAACTGACAGAACCCATACTTAGCATCATACTTAGTAGACTTCTTCTCTAAAATAGAAAAATCAAAGTCATTACTCAAAAACTCAGACACAAGTTCATCATCAGCATGAACACGATACTGATACTGTCCATCACCATATGGATATACTACATCAGTTTTTTTCTCAAGAATACTATTATATGCACCAATATAGGATGATATAGGAAGAATAATATCACAGTCATAATTGACCACAATTTCAGTCTCAGACTTCATAACCATTTCATTTAGAACTCTCTGACGATGAAATGATGGAGATTCACTATGTTCAAAAATATGAACAAGACCATCAATATTATCACAGAATGCAATGATCTGTGGTAAAGCTTCTGTCACAAATCTAGACTGGTCATCAACTTCTTTCACCATCACAGTGGTGTCAAAGTTGTCCAATAGAAAACAGATTGAAGTAATTACATTCCTCAATCTGTCATCTGATTCAATCCTAATGGGAATAATAAAGGTTGCTTTACTTAAGTCATGTTTCATCTGGATACTCCCTTGTGTTTTTGTTCTTCTCCAAAACGTAATCCAACTCTTTTTTGTTTACTAACCATGGTCCCTCGGGATGTTCAATTCTTGTATCATATTTGATGTTATCTGAACTGATACGGTGATCTCCTTCCCGATTAGATATCAAAATATCTTCAATGATATATGGCATTCCATTATTATAACGCATTCTATGATAAAAGTCAGTATCCATCAACAACTTACATTCATCATCAAATCCAACAAATTTATCAGTCAAAAATGACACACAAGATGGACTACCCAATAAGTTTCTACCCTCCAACATCATATCAGTCCACCGTGGAACCATCATTCTATGGTGTGTAGCACCATCTGTGGTGTGTGCAAACCCATTAAAACACCACTTAAAGTCAGTCGTCTCATAGGCATGATTAATTTTAGTGAATGCCCATGGGTCAATGAACAAGTCATCCTGAAAAATGAGTTTAGTGATTCTACCCTCACACATCTCCACCACAGAGTTTGTATTAGCAGGACCATTACCTTTCTTTTCTTTGTTCTTAAAATACTTTACAGTAAAGTGGTTTGCAAACTCACCACAAAGGTCAAGAATATCATCGTTATCAGAGTGGTCTGAGATGCAGACTTCAAAGTTTTTAAACTTCTGATCCCTGATACTTTCAAATAGTTGATTAAGGAACTGAGCACCAGAACCTTTCATCTCATATGTGGGGATTGCAATTGAGATAGTAGGACTCATATTCTAACCCAACGATCAGGGACAAGATCTTCCGTATTGTTTTTAGATGTGTAACCAGTAGTGCCAAACCATCTCTTTGGTGCAATCACTTTGGGATTAGGATTCTGACTCAACCAGGCACCCCACCAAGAGAATGAACTGTTAGCGATAATATAATCCTCACAAAGGGTCAACAGACACAGGTCATAAACATTATCCTCAGTCTCAGAGATAAGAAACCTATCACCTTTGAATACTTGTTGATTCTTACACCAGTCGATATCATCAGTAAAGATAATTACCTGACGATCATCATCAAAATGAGTTAATGCCTCTCTATAATAGTCAAGACTACAAGGTGGATGATCTTGTGACTGTTGCACATAGTCTGTGCGTCGAACATGAAGTCCAATAGGATCTTTACCCATATCAGACATCACTTCCATACAGTTCTTTACAACTTCATCAAAGAATGTGAAGTCTTCTTTAATAGACTCAGCAATATTACTAAAATATTTTTCCGTCTGGAAGAATCCGTAAACACTCACATTGTCAGGACAAGTATCAAAAAGTTCTTGATTAAAGTGAAATTGATTTTCTTGGACATAGTGTGCATCAACTCTCCCTCTGTTCTTCAGATTAGGAAGTTTGAAGACCTCAAACAACTGATGTTCATTCCATTCATCTGCGAAGTTACTTTCGGGGATGGTAAAATCATAACCACATTTATCTGCAATACCTCTGAGAGCTGCGTATTGGAACATCTGGTTACCCAGTCTTCCAATCGTACCCAGGTGATTAAATCCAATCATAGAAATTTCAAGATGTTATTGACACAATTGACGTAAGTGTGTTTGTCCTTGACAAACTGCATGGCCTCCCTCATATTGATTCCGCCACCTACACCTTTCTCTGCTTGAACAAGGTTATTGTAGAGAGTCTCCGGAGTTCCACCATAAACAACATAGTCACCAAAGGCTTCCTTGATGAATGGTGAATTTGTTCCCGTAATTCTACCATAACTAATGTTCTTTTGGATACGACAGGGTATATAACCACACTGAAGATGCCAGTCACTTCTAAAATCTGGACAGATATAAGAGTCCCGAATCAGTTTACGATTATCATCATGACTAATTGACTGAGTATATAATTGAACTTCCTTACCCTCTTGTTCAGCACAGTATGCAAAGTATTGAATCCAATATGGACCTTCTTCATACATCATACCGACATAATGAATATCCTTCTTCGATGCATCGAACTTCACATAGTCATCGACATTAATCTCATTGGGAAGGAGGTCAGTACCCCAGGTCTGATACAAAGTTCTGGTCGATTCATCCCAGTGACATAGCTCTTCAATCTTTTCAAAGTGAACAATGCTACGAATATAATTACCTAGTTTCAATACGTTTTCATAAGGAACTCCACGATCAGTTAGATACTCTGTAGGAACATGATGAGTGATATATTTACAGTCCCCTCTGACTGGCATATGAGACTTTTGTGAGTCTTCTACAAAGAAAACTGAATTGGAGTAGTCAATGTTATGTGGTTCATTAGAGACCCAAGTTACATCATGACCTAAACTTTTAAAAGTTTTGTAATATGTGTCGTGAATATATCCATGTGTCGATGTGTGAATGGGGTAGTGTCCCCAAATAATAATTTTCATAAAACTGTTCCCGCAGGAAGATGATAATGGAATCCAAAGGGTGTGATACCCCGTGTCTCTGATGTAGGTCGTTCATGAGAGAACCTAGCCGCAACATTTACAGGGGCAAACTTACATCCTAACACTTCGTATATATGTCTGTTATGTACACAGATACATCCGTCCTCTGCCGTATTATTGGCATCCATGTGTTTGTAGAAATCACCCCAGTTCACATCGAAGTGAACGTATGCGTGTTGTGGAACCTCTAAGAGTTTCTTAGAACGAAGAGTGAACCCACCGTTACCAACACGTTGATGTCTACCCCACGGATCAATAAAAGCTCCGTCAGAATATTCCCATAGAGCTCCGATATAATCAAATTCTAACCAAAAAGGATCCCACTTTTCAGGGTTGATAATAAAACCATCACCCTGGATGGTAATACAATGTGTGGTATCTACATGTTTGTAGAGGTCATAAATCATGTAATGACTATATTCATCAATCGATGCAATCTTTGGGCACTTCTCTACAGTAATACCATACTGTTCAAAATCAGGACGGTCCTGATCCGACACAAGTTTAACAGCGCCGAAATTAATACCCTGCATACTCTTACGAAAAGCATACAAGGTTTGTTCAAAATTTATACTAGAAACACAAATAAGTGTCACATCAGGTAAATCAATCATCGTTAAATTTTTTAACTACTTTGAAAGAACGAAGAACCCATTTCCATATGGGTATGAACCTATCCACTTTTCCTTGATAGATCCGAAACTATAAGAAAACTTTTCTAATTTCAATCCATGAGACTCAAACATATTGATCCACCACTCCTCGTCTTTCTTTGTGACGTGAGTAACATCTACCTCATATTCTCTGATTCTAAACCTATCGTTGTCACCTAGAGGAATGGTAAAAAAGAACTGGTCAGATTTCTCTCTGAAACTATCAAGGACACCAGGGATGTCCTCAACCTCAACATGTTCCAGAACATCTTTACAAATCAAGAGATCATAATTCTTGTCATTTGGTAGTGTGATATAAGGTTCCACACCTGGATGGCAGTTCTCTACTGCGTATTCACTAATATCCTCACCGTAAGCATCACAACCAATGATTCTAAGAGCATGAACTAAGAAACCCTTAGCACATCCGTAATCAACACAGGTCTTAAACTCGAAATTCTGTTGAATATCTAGAGCTTCTGGGATTGATCTGGTAGGCATCCAACTGTAGTTTTCATAACCAGAGATATGTTTACGGATGCCATCCTCATAATAATCTTTGGTAAATTTGTTCATCTCAAGCAAAGTCATTGTGAATTGTGTCAGTTAATATGTCATCAACCAGTTCATTTTGCATAGCGTACTTACAATAATGACACCCATGATGTCTGAGAGTTGGGCCCTGATTGTAAAAATCTTCGATACCATCAATGTCACATACAGCGAATTGTGATTCAGGAACATAATTATAATTGTTCTCGATAGACAATTCAGCAGAAGGACATGCGTAGATATATCCATCAGTGAACAAGAATGGTTTTACCATATGCATATAACAATGATCATTCCTACGTTCACCTTTGAAGTTGAAGTCAGATAGGAAAGCAGACTTCAGTTTTCTACCTCTGTCCTGTTCGTATGACTCAATGATACCACGGATGGTCTCAATATCCTTAGCCGTCTCTTTCACATCCTTAATAGCGTTAAAGGCAATACGACAGGGAATGCCATTCTCTTCAACCCAGTCTAACATACGAATGAAGTTTTCGGTAGTCTGAAATTTCTTGGAAAGGACACGTTTGTTCTTCACATCAGACCACTCACCTGTAATGTTAGGATTCGCAGAAGTTTCTAGGTTCTCATCCCAGACATATGCAGCTGATGGTTTACAGTTTGTACCCTCAAAGACACTAAGGTCATAATCATAACCTTCATAGAAACCATACATACCCATCCTAACCCAATCAAAAAGTTCTACAATGTCTTTTTTGATTGCTCTATTTTTTCCAAATCTTGCAGCATTAGTACAGATACCAAGACTAAAACCTAAGTCCTTAGCGTAGTTTACAATTGCTTTAAAGTCTGGATGAATACTAGGTTCACCACCACCAGTAAATTCAACACCAGTCACACCAATAGCTTTGAAACTCTCAAGTGCTTGGAATACTTTTTCTGTAGGCATCTTCTCAGAGATGTCTCTATTTGCAAAACAACAGAAGGAGCAAGTTAAATTACAAGAATTTGTCAGTGAAATATGTGCCATCACAGGAGAGGCTTTCTTACCTTCCTGCAAATTCTGTAGTTTTGGAAGTTGTTTTAAAAGTTTAGTTAAATTGCTACTATAACTTCTTCCCTGGACTTTATCATCTTCCTTTCGGAATGTCCCATCCTCATTAAAAATATTAACACCCTTATAAGGTACAGCAGTCATCACTCACTCCAGGGTAAAATTTGTTAGTTTTCACTGTATTTATTGTCTCTCAATTAGGTCATTAGTCCACATCAACCAGAAGATTCTTTCAATTACAAAAGCCTCAGTACATGTTGGATTTTTGGGTGGATCTGGTGTGAAAGATAGAATATCCTTTAGTCTTTGATAAAGTTTCTTACTATACCTTAAAATGTTCTCTTTTGGTACTGCCATAACTGATCCAGGTACAAACTCAATCATACTTGTATCTGGTGGATCTACAAAGAAATCGTTGACAAGTGACATATGGTCAGCAAAATACCTATGTTCCATGTTTGGATTACCACCAAAACTACACCAAGCAATCGGTTGTCGAAGTCTACCACCCTGAAGGACTTCAAGGGGAGTTGTATTGGTATGAGAATGGTCCTCAACTAACAGTTTTTTATCTTGCCAACCACTGAAGAGTTCCTCAGAATCTAACATCTGATCAAACCTTTCTCTAGTTGTATAATAATTTTCATGTTTAGAAAATAGATTTCCTTTAATAAAATATGACATCTTTGAAAGGTTGTCATAATGATCGATGATATAAGATATGATGTCATACTGATTTGCACCATAGTTTGGGACTTTGGTAACCCACCCAAGACGATTGAAATTTATTTCTTTGTCACTTTTATCATAAATGAAGGTATTCTCATAGGAAAATCCATGAGAATATGTCTCTTTTAACCAGTCAAGTTCAGTATTGTAGTTAGAAACTACCAGAGCTTTATCCATTATACTCCTCCAATTCCTTCACACAATCCTCAGATGTTGATAGATTACCATCTCTATCTTGATATGTCCAGCCACTGTAGATGTTCTGTGACATTGCCCAATATCCATCAGATACATTGTGTCTAGACCAATACTTAGGAGCAATGATATTCTCAATGGTATCACTAGTATAAACAGCGAAGAATGGGAAGCTAGAATTAGACAGAATCACATGTTTTGAGTTCTTGATGATAGCATAATCCTTGTCAACAGTGAAATGATAAGCTGGAATCTCTGGTAACATGTCCTGTGATGCCTTTACATCATCAGTAATAGTGACAAATTTCATATTTGGATTAATCTTTGTCATGTTTTCCATCGCGTTTAACCAGTATTCTCTGGTCAAATACAACTCACTAAATCCAATATACTCACCACCCCTATAGTTCAATACACAAACATCATCGTCCATGTATTCATATGTATCATACTCTTCCTTGACCTTTAACCACTCCTTGATTAACTCTTTGTTATGGTAAAAGTACTTTTCATCTTGCATGTTACCAAAGATCATGGTATTGTCAGGAACATCTATGAGTCCCTGGTCATAACCTCTAACATCACACCCAACAGTCATATCATGATGACATGTGTTGAGTTTCTTTCTTACCTCTTTTTCATAATAAACATCTAAATCATCTGGAACTTCTTGTCCCCAGTCAAGATCAAACCAATAAAAACCACTCTGATTGTATCTCTTATCTCCACCCCAACCAGTGTCTTTGATACCAAAGTCTAGTCCTCTAGTATGAGCGATCGATCTTGTAGTTACATAACAGGCAAGTTGATTACCAATACCCTGGCCTTTAAGAATTTCAGTTGTTAACATCTTTAATCAAATAGGAATAGTATTCTTTATTTTCTAAAATAAAATCAGGGTAACTATCATCTACCTCAACAGTTTCATATCTACCTTGGCCACGACCTAGTGGATCCTGATTAGAATTTAAACGATCAATAATAGATTTCTTCACATAGTCATTGTTGTGTTCCTGATGTGCCGCACTGACGAGTTTAGTAGCAACTCTGTCCTCTACTGTTTCACCATCACTACCCACATAAGTCCAATGCCAACCACCAGGATACAGTCTAAAGTTTTCCTCTCCTGGAAGTTTTCGTTTCATATCAGATAGAGTATATTTTTCTAGGAAAGAGAAGTCAAAAATCTTAGTTCCAATCCACCTAGGATAGTCCTCATAATCAAAATCTGGAGTCATTCCCTCGAATACACCACTCCTTTCAATATAATTCAAGTAACACATACAATACTCTTGAGCAAAGTTATAGACTTTTCCAGGAGAATAAAACTCATTTAGACCTTCAATAGCATCTGGATTAGGAATCTCATCAAGGTCACTCCAAATGATGATATCCTCAGAGTCACAAACAGTATTGAGATGATCTACAATAATATTCTTTTGGAAGGCATCATTCTGATGACACCTCACAGGTGTATTATAATATTTTCCCAATTCATCTAGTTCTTGATTTGTAGGTAGTGGTACAACGTTGTGAATAATCTTATCTTGGAACTTCTCGAACCTATCTTTGTTCTCAAGATAGTAAAGTGGTTTGTCTAAACCTGAAAAAGTCTTAGTCGCTTCATTGATAACAAAGTAATCAACAAAGGGATAAAGTAGATTCAATCTAATCTCAAGAAGATCCAGTTCATTAAAGAACAAGAATACATCAAATATTTTCATAAGATTAGGTAGGGATAATAATTAGTCTATCATCATATCCACCAAAGTCACAGACGTATGCATCGTCTTGAAGTTCCTCTGGAACGGATGAAAAGATAGAATCTGGATTGTATGAGATGTCTTCAATGATAACATATCCACCATTATTCATCTTGGGAAGGTACAATTCAAGGAGTTTCTGGTGACTCTGAGGAGTGTGAGGACCATCGTCGATGAGGATATCAATCCCACCATCGATTTTATCTACGGTCTCCTGAGTATATCCATCAGCATCGATGAATTGTACACCATCAGACAACCACTCTTCCTCGTATGGTGTTTGATTATCATTGAAATCTTGGAAGTTGTCGATGCCGATGATCGTTGCTCTCTTAGAAAAAAACTCTTTCCACATCTTCAGAGAAGCCCCAGAACGGACACCAATCTCAACCAAAGTAAGTTTCTTATTTCTCAGTGGTTCAAACTTCTCTTGATAGAATCCATCAACGAATGACTTTGGTTCTCCCTTGTCTGTTCCATAATCTGGATTATTCGTAATATTTAGATTATATTCTTTTAGAATTTCTTGTAATGTTTTCATAATTCAATTCTCAATAACAGTCCATTCTTCGGGATAAAGGTCACGACAATCATTGACTGCCTCTAGGATAGGTCCATACCAGTGTTTAGGAACGATGACAGAGTTGGTCCGACCCCTCTGTAACCAAGCTCCCCACCAACCCAAAGAGGAAGAAGAGAGGATAGCTCCATTACACAGAGACATTAGACACAGATCAGTATATGGAACCTTAGAACGTTTGTGAGATCCGTCTCCCTCCAAACACAGGTGTTCATATTCGGGAACATCTGTATTTATTAAAAACCTATCATCATCAAAGAACTCTTGTTCTGCACACCACTCGGGATCATCAGAACAGACGAGAACATATGCATTCTTATCAAAGTGTTCAAGTGCTCTCTTATAATAATCAAAGGTCATCATACGATAGTAATCCTCTCGTCCCACATTGTCACCACGACGAACATGAAGAAAGAGAATGTTCTCAAATGAAGAGATGAATTCACTACAAGGTTCAAGAACTTCATCCTTGAATGCAAAGTCTGATCGAATCTCTTGTTCAATATGTTTGAAATATTTCTCAGTTTGGAGATACCCATCAAGGTTTGTTCCATCCTCAAAATTATTGAAGAGATTCTCATCAAAACAATAACAACTTTCAGTTACATTCTTAATACCAGGATTACTAGCTACCAATGCACCAAAAGATCCCATGGATTGTGGGGATACATTCCTATTCACAAATCCAATGTTCTTGTCCTTTAGGCCTGCTAATTTAAACGGGTGATGAATACCATAGTTAGCAAAGGTATCATGGTCATCAGGTGGAATGCACCAGTCATATCCATGATGTGCTGCAATTCCCCTCAATCCAGCATACTGAAAAAGTTGGTTTCCGAAACGACCATTCGTTCCGAGACGATCATATCCAATCATAGGTTTACAATGAAAATATCTTCAGTGATATTAAACTTGTTGTCCACAAATCTTACCCTATCACCATAGGTTTTGTCAAGATACTCAGACACTTGAGGTGTGACTCTTCTGTCGTTCTGAATATAGACCTTATATCCTCTCTCTAGGAGGTCCAGTGCCAAACGATACTGTTGACTCTCTGTAAGAATATCTGTCCCCTTCTTGTATGTAATATACTCAAAGTAGTATGGGAGTTTGTGTGAGTTCATTGTATCCCAATAATCACACACGATCTTCGCATGTTCGTTATTGAAACCATCTGTAACATAACCTAGGTTATACTCTAGTCCCACACCCTTAGCAAAATGTGCGAAGGCTCTGTTATCTCTGGGAAGACATGGGCCACCATAACCCAAACCCCAACCAAGATATTTCTTACCGATACGGCTATCACATCCAACAGCACTCAAAACTGCAACAATCTCATCACCACATCCTGACATATGAAGAACATCGCCTAACATATTGGCGTAACTGATCTTAGTTGTAAGGAAACAATTGACTGCAATCTTAGTAATTTCTGCAGACTTTGTACTCATAGTACAAACAATTGCTCTGTTGATTTGAATCTTCTTATAGAGATTATCGATATCCTTTACGGTTGTATCATTCTCCATAGTTTGATCAATACCAAGAAGAACCATATCAGCCTTCTTAAGATCACTCACAATACTACCCTGTGCAATAAACTCAGGGTTGTACATTACCTTCACATTGTTAGGAAGTTGTGAAGCGAATTGATTACAATCACCAGGGTTGGTAGTACAACCAATCACAAGATACTTTCTCTTCTTTACATCACTAAACTCTGATACAACTTGCCACACAGCAGACACATCATATGATCCATCATCATTGGATGGAGTTTGAACAAGAGTATAGATGAGATCACACTCATCAATTACTTCTTTGTTATTAGTTGTTGCTCTAAAATTCTTCGATACTCTGAGTAGATCTTCTACTTCAGGTTCATTAGTTGTGATCTTCTTCTGGTTCAGATCGTTTACATAATCCTCACGGATATCTGATACTAGAACATCAT
>Ga0181406_1000741_pt1 | contig 12246 bp, 13 predicted proteins | sample 29SPOviralmetaG_FD_130135 | JGI IMG/M metagenome (GOLD analysis project Ga0181406, IMG submission 130135) | Marine viral communities from the oligotrophic San Pedro Time Series (SPOT) site, San Pedro Channel, CA, USA - 29 SPOT_SRF_2011-12-20 | ecosystem: Environmental > Aquatic > Marine > Strait... | reverse complement strand
GGCAGATAGTCATTTTAAATGTGTTCATTTGTGTTTTGTGTTTTATTTGTCGATATCATATATGGTGCACGGTTTCTTTAAGTAGCGTGCACCAACAATAAAACAACAACAACAACAACAACAGTGAGTGAAATGAGCTACAAAATTGAAAAAATACATAGCTATCATTTTTTAATTTTTTTTGATAGCTACCTCAAATCGATTATATTTAACTCACCTTAGTCACTTAGTCATCATCATCACAATATCCCACTCAATCAATAAGGCTTCTCCCAGTGAGCAACAAAAACACATATATTTCGTTGACTCATTAGATGATAATGATATGATATGGTTTGTTGTTGCACACCACTTAAAGAAAGATGCACCGTATATAATGTATACAGCTTCTGATACACAAAATAAACAACATGCTTAAAATCAAAGATATTGAAGAATCCGTGATTACTTCCGAGCCGTGCTACCTTCCAATTGATTCGACATTATTAAAAAAATGCATTCCCAGCTGTTGCGAATCATCAGCATACCTGAAAAGAATGTTCAAGAACACAACAAATGATGTTTTAAAAATGAATTTCACACGGGACAAAAAATACAAAAAATATGACCGAGCGTATTCTGTTGCGTCTCCCATATCTCTGAAAAGTGAAATTCGTGCGGGTCTGTTCGGACACCTCAGTTGTATTGATCAATCATCAGCACAACCCCGTGCCATGGTCTCTGCACTGCTGAATGAATCAGATGATGAATCGAATATCCGCGAAGAATTCAGCGCCCTGTTTCATTATGTAGAGCACAAAGCAGAAGAACGTGAACGTGTAGCAAATCTATACTTTGGCGGTGATGTTTCACAGGCAAAAGAACTATATCAAAAGATTACATTTGGGGGTTCAAATGATTTTCCGAAAGATAAACAATTACGTGATTACTGTAATAATTTGCGCCATTTCGCGAACATGGTGTGTGTGGAGAATCCAAAGATTTTACAACAGATTAAAAAAGAAAAAGCCAAAGAAGGGGCAGGTGCGAATGTCAATATGTGTACACTTGCTTTGTATGGTCGCAACGTAGAACAACGAATCACCGAGTGTTCAATTAAATACATGATTGAAAAAAGATATATTCAGAATCGCGAATTCGCAAGTATGCATGATGGCATAATGTTTACTAACAATGATAACAATGATATTGAAAAGATTATTCAAGAGCTGAACGACCACGTTAAAAACACACTGGGGTTCGCGGTTCAATTTGAAAAGGAAGATTACACACAAACAAAAAAATCATTTCTTGATAAGATTAACCGAGCACATCACATTGATGTACCAGAGAAACACCGACACCGATTCTCTACGGAGTTCTTCACACAACTCAGAACACACGAGGACATGAAAGCATATTGGGAAATGCACTTCTGTTTTTGTGTTGACCAGTGCAAGACAGGACAACTGCTCACAAAGGATGTTGTTATGAAAGACGGTACAACCGAAACGGAGCGTTCGCTCCGTTGGTTCAGCGACAAAGACTTGCTATCCGCTTACGGCAATCTCGACCACTGCTCAGAAATGAACAAATTCACCGGCAAGCCCGAAAAGTTTGTTAAACTTTGGTTAAGCTTGGAAGACCGGCGACAATATAATTATGTCGACGTAGTACCGTATGCATCGCATTACATCCCGAACAAAGGATGTACACAAGACACGTTCAATGCCTTTGTCGGGTATCCGAAATACATATGGGGCGATACAGAAAAATACAGTGAAGAAAAAATGATTAAATTGTTGTCTCCGTTCTTCACCATGGCCATGCATCTGGTCGGGTGTAAATCGTTTGACAAAGTCGGCCGCTTTCCGAAAGAAACATTAAGCGAAGAAGATTTGTTGAAGTTCGACACGCTGATGCATATCATCGGACACAGAATTATGCACCCAAGCGACGAGAAAAAACCGTATGCGTGTCTTATTCAAAGCATTCAAGGCACAGGGAAGAATACTCTATTTGATGTTATTTGTCGGTTGGTTGGTGCATCTCATTATAAATGTTCTTCGAAAGTCGAGGACTTCTGCGGAGACCATGCGGAGGGCTTTCTTGGTAAATTGTTTTGTGTAATGAATGAGGCTGAAATTAGCAAGACAGGCAAGCACAAAAACGCGATTAAGGAATTGATTAGCGAGGAGAAGTCCACGTGTAATATTAAATATCAACGACCCTTCGAATATGCGGTTCGTGCTTTAATAATTGTATTATCAAATGAATCATGTCCTATCAATCTTGACACGTGTGGTAAAGACCGTCGGTGGATTGTCATGGAAGCAAATGACTTTTGTGCGAAACGTTGGGGCGAGAAGATGTGGAAGAAGCTACATGCTCATTTCAGAACCCCTGAATTTCTACGAGCATTGAAACAATTTTTCCAGAGCTTGGACTATGAAGCATTTGATTACAAGAATGCCAAGAAACAAAACAACAAGACAGAAGCATACAAAAAACTTGCATCCTACTTCTTCCCGTCCGAGCTGTTGTTTGTTCAGGACTACATCGAGAAATCCAAGTATCAGAATAGCAGTTTCTCAGACCTAACACAAAAACCATTTTACGAAACATTTGACCGTGATGTGAAAATTAAAGCACGAGATTTTTTCGAGTATGCACAGGGGTACTACAAAGAGACCAACAACGACCGGGCACAAACAAAGACATTCAAGCAGTTCAACTCAACCCTGACAAAGTTTAATATGCCAATTGTAAAATCGGCCAGTTCTGATTCATCCCGGTGTGCACAATGGCAGTTTAACCCCAAAACACTGTATTCATGGCTGGTTAAAAATCAGTATATCGACGAGGACAATATTGATGATAACGTAAAACACATTTTGTTCAACGATGAACAACAGAATGAAACAGAACTTGATTGTGATGAATGCGGATTTGATATATAAAGACGGTGTGAATCACATATATAATAAACGATGCCCAGGGATTCATACAAACAGCTTGTCCAAGTCGTGGAGCCATTCAACACGGACGAACAAAACGCACACGCCGACCCCCTGAAAGATTGGGAAGGCTCGTATTGCTTTCGTGAGCTTGCCACGTGTTTGTGTGGTCAACCGAAATGTATGAACCTTTCACAGATTCGGAACAAAAAAACACAGCGTGTTTTATTCCCCATCGGATCAAGTTGTATTAAACGTTTTTTACCGACATCATACGACGGTGTATTGAAGGATATGACCACGTGTCAATGTGGTCGAAAGAAGAGCCAACACTTTCACAAATGTAATTCATGTTATTTAAATATGGGTATTCGTGTTCGTGGTCAATTTATCACGCACGAACAAATGGATTTGTCGTTGATGCATTGGGTTTTAAATAAACACATACGTTATAAAGAAGGCGATTTGCATAGATGGTTAAAACAGTATATAAAGAAAACGCACCATATATTGAATAAACACAAATAAAATGGGCCGAACACAGAATTCAAAAAACTGCTCCACATACAGATGGCACGTAATCGGAAATATCGCAGGACAACAAATCGATAAAAAATACTGTTCGATTAATATCTTTTTAGAAGAATTTGGAGGTGAAAAGACGCCTATGAATCTTGACAAATCAAAGGTATTGAGACTAAAAAGGAAGTGGCAAAACGGTGTTAAGAACTCCGAATATATGAAAGATAAGACAGACGATCTATTCGCTAAAAATTGGAATGTTGAATTCAAGCGTATCAACGAACCGCGAAGGTTAAAAAGCAAAGTGTATTTTAACTAATCACATATAAAAAAATGATATATCCTCATCATCGTGTGTGTCATTCAGTATATCATGGATATACAAATCACTTGAAAATGTAAATATGTTTCTGTTTATTTCTTGTTCAACGAGAAAATCATTGTGTTGTTGTTCTTGTTTACGTAAAAACATCATTTGTTTTAAACACACATTGAACACATCTCTATACGTCGGGTCATAGATATATACCAATCTACACAGGTGGTCAGGCAATGGCAACAAATTATTCATTTTTTATCTATTTACAATAAATAAAAATGTGTTGGTCACCCACGGAATTATCAGCAGTAATCATCGCGAGTGCTGGTGCACTCGCTTTATTAATACATAAATGTCAAATGTCAAGATGTTCAGATATAAATCTATGTTGTTTATCATGTAAACGAAAACCTCCAAGCATTGAGGAACAACTCAATGATATTGAATCACAACGGCACTCGGGTGCATCTAACTAAACAGAGCCTTCATGCGTTTCGCTTGTGCAGCAGTCAGAACAACTTCGCCCTTGTGTACCTTTGCTAAACCAGTCTTTTTTACAACACCACCCTTCGCAAAATTTGGCGGGGATGCCTTGGTGGGTGCTGGTGCTGGTGCCTTCTTTGGTGCTGGTTTTGATTGTTCTTTTTGTTTTCGCTCTGCTATTTTCTTATTATCCATTAGAGGAACGGCACGACGTCGGGGTTTCTGTGCGTATGCGCTGGTGCCTTTCCGTTGTTTTGGCAAAGTATCGGATTTTAAACCGGCTACTGACATCGGGTCGCCGATTAGTGGAATCCCTGCTTTTCGCCTTGCATCATTAAAACGATTGTATCGTTTTGCAATTTCGGGTGTGATTTTTGGAGGTGCCATTGTTAAAATATTAATATATTTTTTTTCAAACTTTTTTTATGTTTCTAATTAGTCCAGTAAAAACCGTGAATGTCAATAGTGCCCGCAAAGCTTGCATCGCTTGTGTCATCATAAAAAACAATCTTGTTGTCATTCGTTCCACTTGCATTTACTGTAACGATTCCCTGTATCGCAGAACCGACACCATTCGAATCGTGACACGCTACGGGATATGATTGTGAACGGGTTGGATAATACCCGCTGTTGTTAATCTCGAGAATAACCGTATTGTTTGCGATTGAACCAGTTGACGTGACACCAATGACACCACGAAGAAAAATCTGATTACCCCGTTTCATGTATTGCAATGGCTCCAATGCAAATTTTGACTGATACCCTGAACCCGTTGAGATGTTGCCGCCAGATGTGCCTATTGCTGTCCATGTCCCGTCTTCTGTCTCACTGAGTCGTGTATCTATTGTGTTCAATGTAGACACCAATGTTGACACATCCGCCAGTGCAATATCGCCAGTTATCAGTTTTTTATTTGCATCAGTTTTCACAAACTTAGATGCGGTAAGGTTAGGTAATGTAATATCCCCACCACTGATTCGCATTTTCTCAGTGGTCCCCGCCACATCGTATTGAATCAGGTCGCCCCCATTTATCTTTAATCTCATAGCGTTATTGATATTCATATCGTTGAAGTTGCTGGATGTATCACCTCCACGAATGGTCACACTTTCCAACTGTGTTATAACATTGCTGGTGTTCCTTTGTAGAGTAATAAAAGAATATCTCGCATACGAAAAACCATTCGCAGGCAGACGGAAGAAGATGCCGTCTCCGAATTCTTCTATAGCGGGGGTAGGGGATGACCCAAAAAAGATTTTTTTACCCTCCGCAAGGTGTAGGTCTCCATTCAGGTTAAAATCATTTGAAAAAGTTTTTTCTCCTGCCACTGTTTGCGTGCTTGTCAAGTCTACAAAGTCCGTATTATCATATTGTGTATTTGTGTCGGTTGGCGTTGCTTTCTCTATTGCACCAGTTGAACCATTCACACGTAAGAATTGACCAGTTGCGGATAATGAAGTGGGTAATTTTATAGTCCCCGTAAATGTTGGACCAGCAAGACGGGCAATAGATGAATGAATGTTTGCCTCGGGAACAACCCCATTGATATTATCTAAGTTTTTATTCAGTTTTAAATTGAGTTGTGTATTCACAGCAGAACCCACCTCATCGTCCCGTGTAATATTGGTAGGAATACGAGCGTCTGCAATTGTGCCCGTTGCATTACTGAAATCAGTTGCCATTTTACCAGATAGGGCAGACGTGGTAGCGGTGTTCACTTCTGAATCACGTGTAATATCTGCATGTATATTCGCAAGTTGAACAACCCCATCAATATTATCAAGGTTCTTATTCAGTTTTAAATTTAATTGTGTTGTTGTTGCTGTGTTGACTTCTGTGTCTCTCGTGATTGAGGCGTGTATATTCGCCTCTGGAACAACGCCGTCGATGTTGTCAAGGTTCTTATTCAGTTTTAAATTTAATTGTGTTGTTGTTGCTGTGTTCACTTCTGAATCACGTGTAATATCTGCATGTATATTCGCTTCTGGAACAACGCCGTCGATGTTGTCAAGGTTCTTATTCAGTTTTAAATTTAATTGTGTTGTCGTAGCTGTGTTCACTTCTGAATCACGTGTAATATCTGCATGTATATTTGCTTCTGGAACAACAGACGACCCAATATTTGATAAATCGGTATTTAGTTTGGTATTTAATTGTGTGGTTGTTGCTGTGTTCACTTCGGTGTCTCTCGTAATAGATGCGTGTATATTCGCCTCTGGGACAACGCCGTCAATGTTGTCAAGATTCTTATTTAGTTTTAAATTGAGTTGTGTTGTGGTTGCTGTGTTCACTTCTGTGTCTCTTGTGATAGATGAGTGAATATTTGCCTCTGGTAGGATTGCATCATTTGGAATATTTCCAAAATCTTTATCCAATTTATCAGCACTACTGATTTCAATATTGACACCATCGTATTTTATACGTTTACCAGATGACAGATTTATATCACTGTTCACATTTTGCTGAGTTGTGAGATCGTTTCTCACGACTTTATCAGTGTCAAATGTTGATTCCTCAATGAGTCCTGCCCCATTGCTTCGGAGTATGCGATTGGTGGTAAATCCTTGCGTTCGTGTTAGGGCATTGTTCGTTGACACAGTCAACGCATCAATCTCTGCATCAAGGTGAGCATATCCAGCAGAAGGATTACATGTGGCAATTGCTGTGGGTTGTATAGATGCGGTTGCGAAGGTATTAGTGGTATCATTACTTGTGAATTGTTCTACAACAACATTTTTATTTGTGCAACTGTTAAAATCAAATGTCAAATCACTTGCACATGTTAATGTTTTGGTTGCATCCGTTTCAATCATTTTGTTTCCTGAATGGTCATCAATCTCAGTGAATTGTGTTCTTGGTCCGAGGTCTACTGTGTTTAAAAATTGAACTCGTGGAGCATGTATCTGTAATTTTGTAGGCGCGAATATATGACACGAGCCGTCATCTTTTTGCGGATGAAAAGAGATCGATTCGTTGTAAATGTTTGACATTTGAAATACAGATAATATTTTCTTTTAGAAAAGTTAAAAAGTTTAAAAGTTCTGAGAAGTTCACATGTCCTACCAATCTTTTAAAAACCTATTAAACAAAATACAGACATACAACGAAAATGTCGCGGATTTCAAAAAGTCCCTACAAGATGTCAATGATGTATATAAAAATAATCGTTTAACAACTGGTAAATTTATTACCGACGCAGGGGGGGAATCAACGGGTGAAGTTCGCCCCGACGGTGCAATATATAAGGATGATGATTTTGATAAGAAGGATGAAATTGCATATAATAAATTTAAAAAGGCGCGCAAATCTCTTGAAAAAGTCTATACAACGACAGCAAAAAAGACAGCAAAAAATAACCCTTTATTTAATATTCTTCTACGAGGTGATAAGTTGGATGTTAACGACATTAAGAGCGTATATGGTGATAGTGATGCATTTAAAAAAGCAAAAGATGATTTGAGTCGTTATGCTGGTATCACCCTTGACCCCCCGTTAATACAAAAAAGTGGACAGTCAAGAAAACAATACAATGCTGTTTATAGACCATCGAAAAAGAACTATGAAGGCGGTTTTTCACAATATGACACAGCACGAAAATCATACACACGACAGATGATGACAGACGAAATGAAAGAAACAGAAGAAACTGAAAAAATGGGAAAGGAGGATAAAGATGCACCAAAAACACAGAAAGAAATAGATGAAGAAGATGCGAAAAAATTAGCAGCAGATGCAGCAGCAGCATCAGAAGAGGCAAAAGCAAAAGCAAAAGCAAAGGCACAAGCAGAAAAAGCAAAAGCAGAACAGGCACAAGTTGACGCTACACTTAAAGCACAAGAAGGCGGTAAAATTGAAATTGAAAGTGAACAAGTACAACCCGAACAAGAATCGGTTAAACTGACGGAGATACCAAAACCAGAAGATAACACGGTTGTCGTGGAGCAAGGACGTAACGATCTCGCACCAGACCAAGCGATGAAGATGTCAACACTTGATGTTTCCAAAGAAGAGAAAGACGTTGATAATATGCCAATTAAAGAAGTACGTAAACGCATTGAAGCACTGCACACATTATACGAGAATGTTATCAAATTGTTTCAAACTCCGGGGCACAAGAAAGACAGAGAACAGAGCAAAAAGAATGATAGCAAAGCTCGTAAGCATCTTAAAATGATGTTGAAAGCTGTACGCGAGTACTATTCTGAAAGTTCAAGTATGAATGTTGGTGTGATCATTCCTGCTCATCAGCTTGTTGCATCTATCATGTCTAAGATTGGTATGCAGATGCCACCAGCAGGAACAACACCACCACAAGCACCACCACCCCCACCACCTTCACCACCTGCACAGGCTGAAAGCAAAGAGGAAGAAGCGGAACCCAAAGAGGAAACCAAGGGTGACCAAGATGAAGACGAAGAAAAAGAAGATGAAAAGCCGTCTGCACCAGAATCACAAAAGGGCGGTGTTGGTTCTGTGAAAGAACACGCGGGTGATAAATTGAAGAAAACCGGCGATCGATTCGGGCACGGGTTCCATGTATCTGTAAACTATCGGAACAGTGGCATGGAAGCGTACCAGAGAAGAGCAGTTGGCAGGCATGTGTTAAAGTCTGATGCCGACGAAAGAAGAGGTATGCTGGCAGACCCACAGCCACAACTGAATCAACCAGCACTCGCACGATATATTCAGAAGATCCCAGGCTTCAAAGGATAGATAAAAAAATATATCTAATGTATTAATTATGGAACCAACTGAGGCAAGCAAAAAGGGCTACGACGGCGAAAGCTTTGACCCAAAGCAAGCCATTAACAATGAATACAATGACGACAAAGAACTATTTAATTCATTCAAAGATTTGACGGCTGATGATGTACCGTCGAACCCGTTTATTTTTATCAGCTCGCCACGCCGAGCGGGTAAATCTGAAATAACTTTACACATGCTTCGACAATTTCACGCTAAAAAAAGATTCACGCATTATGCTCTGGTTTCTCAGACTCTGAGCGGATACGAAGGCGTTATACCATATACATATCAGTTTGAGAATATGGATCATGTCGGTGAGATTATAAATAAAATGCAAGATGTAGCCGAATACAACGCCAAGGTGAAAGAGAAAAACCAACCGAAAGAGCATTACATTAATTGTTCATTTTTGTTAATACTCGATGATGTTATCGGTGATGCAAAAGATATTCGTAAACTTGGTGGCTACTTGCAAAAGATAGCTGTAAACGGTCGGCATATTATGAGAGAAGACCCAAACCCGAAAAACGAATTCGGTGTAATACTTATCTCGCAAAAAATTACCATGATACCGCCGGTGATCAGACAGAACGCTGATATTATTTGCAGTGCTCGCCTCGCTTCACGTGTAGAGCGGGAAACATACATTGAAAACTTCTTAACACTCACGAGCGGACGTGAAGGACTGAAAGAAGCCCGCCGTGTATTTGATAGCATTACATTGACCGAATACACCTTTATCTGTGTACTTGCATACAAATCAATACGTGTGAATCATCAAGCGTATGTGCGAAAGCTAAAAGCGGATATAACACAAAAGACTGATAAATTGTTCGGAACTGAACGCGATTGGATGAAGTCCAAACCACGAATAAAATTTTAATTGTGTCTGTATTAAAATGCCAGCACCTCAATTCATTCTCAATTACACGGGCGGAAAATACAATGAAAGCAAGCACACAGATGTGCTTAATATTGATTATTCAAAATATGATACCGTCGTGGAGCCGTTCGGGGGCTCATTTGGGTTCTCTCGTTATCTATATTATAAATTAGGACATACACATTTAAACTTTCAAATATATGATGTGAATCAGAACCTTATCGATTTCTATAATCATTTGAAACAAATGATTATAGAAGACACACACGAGGCATTTTTTGAAGAATACCGAAAAGAAGTTAAGAAACTTCATGAGGCGTGCCCATATAATCATTTGAAAAAAATTTTATTAAACAGTAAAAAACTCGGTCAATATATGAAAACATATGAACACAGTGATGTTTTCATAAAGTGGTTAATCCGTCATAATCACGTATTTATATCTTCAATGATTCGGAATGCAACTTATAAACACAATGCTGGATTTACTGAAATATTTAAACAGTGTGACTTTATTTGTGTAAAGTGTGAAGACATACCACCGGAGATACTATACGATGAAAAAACTTTAATATATCTTGATCCTCCATACTTAGTCACCGACAATTCAGCATATGATACACAATTCAATTTAAATGATGTGTTTGAAATGATTGAACAATTATTAACCCACGCCAATTGTTTAATGGTTCATCAATATAATTTTTTGTTATGTAGAGCATTCAAGGACATTAAGCAATACACGTATAAAAAGACATATGGTAGTTCGAAACGTGTTGACCACATTATTTTTCATCACTTGTGAGTTCTAAACCATACTTATTATTTCTACGAAGTCCTGGTGTCGTTTTGTTTTTCGGTGGTGTGCTCTGTGTGTGTGCGTGTATTTGCCACCACAGAAACATGTGTATTTTTGTCTTTTTTGTGCATTGATTGTTTCGGCGTTTGCTTTATTGTATGCTTTATTGTATGCTTTGATTGTTTCGGCATTTGCTTTATTATATATTTTTTTTTGTGCTTTGATTGTTTCAGCATTTGCTTTCTGGTATTGTTTACAGTATTCCTTTTTACCACCAGCACGACGCACAGCCCCCGCGACCTGCTTGTTCACACAACCGTCCCAGTCCATCAGCTGTATTTCACCCTCTCTATCTTCAAGCTGTGCCTTATCCAAACAGGGGAAGTCCTCGATTAATTTAATATCCGAATCACCGGCATCAATGATTTCAACTGAGGTACATTTACGGTTTGATTTGTGCTCTGAAAACCTGTCGGCAAGTGTCTTTACAGTCGAACCGATGTATATCTTGCTGTGGTTCGGCGATACAACTTTATAAATTTTGCCCTGTGAGTAGTCAGGCATCTTTTATACTATATACAGTGTGCATTGTCTTTAAGTGTGAGTATCGCCTTTTGATGTGTTTGATGGTTGTAAAAATGGTTTCATCGGTAAATACTGTATGTGTGTGTGTGTGTCTGTCGACCCGCGTGATTTAGTGACTAAGGTGAGTATCTTTTTTGAAAAAAACTAAGCTATATGTTTTTTTAAAAAATTTTAGAGCTCACTCAAATCTCATATTTCTTACTCACTTAGTCACTTAGTCACAATCATCGACATTCTCCACTCAATCAATAAGGAATCCCCCGCTGAGCAACTAAAACAGCATAAAACAGCTAACTCATCCTAACACAAAAAACAAAAAAATAAATATATCGGATGGATAATAAACACGATTCATATGGAGCGTTTCGGATATTACGCGTCACACGGAGGCTACGCAAACCATCTCAACGGCTTGTCCGGCTTGAAATACAGAAAGACCAGGAAGAATGAATACATAGCACAACAAGGCTTAGCACACAACAATGGCAAGCTGTCGGAAAACACCGCAACACAGACGTCAGCACCCGATGCTGTTAAGGTTGGGGAATTGATAAATGAGATTTCTATTGATAACAACACTAAGAGTAACGAAGAGCTGAGGCTCAACGCACTTAACGCCCCAGAGATCGAATTTGTCGGCGACATGAAGAGCGGGGTGAAAATGGTGATAGAGCCTCTGAGAAAACCGGCTTCCGGTTCGAAGGTTTCTCTACGAAAGGATAACCGTGTACAGATTCCTGTGAAGTTTGACGGATAGGTTGTGATTGTGTCTCAACAGATAGACAGCAACCGCGAAACGGTAGCCAATTGAATGTACAATTAAAAAACATTCTAAAATAATATATAGCAAACATAATAATAATACCATGTTTAAAATTGATAACATCGCAAAACGTGAAAGCACGAACGGCTTCAATGGGCTCCGATATGCCCCGAACATTGAACAAATGACAAAAAAGGAAAGTGTAGCCGT
>Ga0181406_1000740_pt1 | contig 12246 bp, 21 predicted proteins | sample 29SPOviralmetaG_FD_130135 | JGI IMG/M metagenome (GOLD analysis project Ga0181406, IMG submission 130135) | Marine viral communities from the oligotrophic San Pedro Time Series (SPOT) site, San Pedro Channel, CA, USA - 29 SPOT_SRF_2011-12-20 | ecosystem: Environmental > Aquatic > Marine > Strait... | reverse complement strand
TGATGAACCAAAGCTATTGCTTAAAGATGTCGCTAAGTTAAAGAATGCCCCATCAGTACCACTTGGACTTCCAGTAATTGTTTGACTATATGTTCCTGATAATCCTAATGTAATCGCAGTAATCTTACCAGTTACTTGTGGCATTTGTAATTTAAATACTACACCTTTTGATTCACTACTAAACCCTGCTGTGTTTGCATAAGTAGCACTTTCAAGAGGGATACCATCGTAGACATCATCTAAACTTCCAGTTAAACTTACACCACTTCCAACAATCGTTTCAGTTACATCATCAGGCAACATCTTAAATTGTCTTGTCATTAATGTTGGTACTTTTAATACTTTAACACTATCTACTGTTGCAATCGTTGTATCTGTGTTTACAAGTTCTACAAATCGTTTCATACCCTTATCATAAAATTCTAATTTATCAGAACCACTTGTTCCTTCAGGTACAATATACATAAAGTTAGCACCATCATTTTTTAAGAAAGGACAAGCATAGACATCTTGCCCATTGACAAAGTTGGTATTGGCAGTATAATCCCCAAATACTAAAGGTTGTATCTTATTGTTGTATTGAGGATTGTCTGAATTACTTGTCTTGCCTTGTGGTATAGATACATTCTGAAATGGTCTATTAGATACAAGACTTAATACTATGGTGTTGTTTCTGTAAGCAAAGCTACTAACTCTACCACTAAATATTTGTAAAGCATTAGCAGCAGTATTATCATTATCAATTTGAGATATAATATTAACTTGCCCATTAATTGTATCGTTTCCTAATAGTTCTAATAAAGTTGTTCCATCTAAATTTATATTAGCAAGATTCAAAGTTACACTTCCTGTCTTAGTAGTAAAGCCTTTTAAATCAAGTGAATAAGATATACTTGGCTTATTTAGGATTGCAGGGTAATAGTTTTGACTATTATATGTTGTTTCAGAAAAACTAAATCTAAAATCAGGAGTATCAGTTGTAGATACACTTGAAGTTGTATTTTTAAATATTTGTACCAACCAGTTTTCAGTCATAGTTGGTGATAACTTAGATTGATAGTTAGAGTTAGTAAAACTCATGTATATCTCCTCATTCGTTTGGTAGTTTTCTTAGAGTAACTTGCAGATTGTTTACCTTTTTTGGTTGCTGCTCGTTTCTTTCTTGTTTCGTAAGCATATTGTGATGAACTCATAGATTTAATTAATCGTTCAGGTAAATATCGTTCACCAGTCTTTGATGATTTCTTACCTGACTTTGTAGTCCACTTTTGTTTAGTCCATCTGCTCAGTGCTTTTGCAGATTTTGTTTTTCTTCCACGATAACCACCACCTGCTTTTTCGTATGCTTTTACAAGAAGTTGTGATTTTCTTGCAGACCATTGTCCTGGTTTACCACCTTTATTACCTCGCATAATACGATTTTTAATTCGTTCTCTTAATTTAGGTTTGGTAAAATGTTTTGACATTATTGACCAATCTCCCTTCTAATGTTATTTAGGATTTCATCTTCTCTAAATTTCATAGAAAGGTCTGCTTCAAATCGTTTTAACTCTACGCCATATTCAAATATAATAATAGTAGGTACTACTTTAATATCCCATTCTTTTTGAATGACTGCACCTATTTGCTTATTAGATAAATCAACATATCCAGTATAACATTTATCTATTCTTTCTAATGGTATCCTATTTGCCCAATTCCAAGAAGCATTTATTTCAATTACAGCACAAAATTCATTCTTCATTAACTGAATATCTTGAAAGGTATCAAGATTAGTTGTTTGCGATTGTAATTGCGATAATGATAATACCAATCCAAACAATCCACATAGTAATTTGTACAATTTGTTCATCTTCTAACCTCATTTATTATTCATGTTTAATAAAGTTTCATTAATACTTCGTGTATCTTCTTTAATGTCATCTACTTTATCTTCTAATTTTTCTACTTTTTCTTCAGTATTAAGAATAGAGTTTCTTATCATTTGGTCTTTTAAATCATATTCTGTTCTACTAATTGGTGGTTCAGGTAATTGTTTAGCTTCCTCTATGTCAGCTTGTAAATTAAACCATAACCCAACTACCATAAATATAGTTACAGCAATACTGATAAGTGTTTCAATACTGAATGTAAATTTAGTTCCTTTGCCAAGTTCCACTTTTATATCTCCTTATAAGTTTAGTTTTTCTGCTCGTCTTATAGCAGGTATTATTGTATCTACTACTGTTTCATCTACCAATGGGGCAGATATATTTATTGTGATGTTATTTCCACTACTTGTAGGGCTTGGTAATGGAGTTACATCAATTCGTTCCATACCACTTGCATTATCCCCTACTACTACTCCATTTCCAATAGGTAGGGTTGTTCTACCTTTGGTTACAAAACTACCACCAGTTGCAAAAGAGGAAAATAAAGAATCTGTTACTTTACCTATCATTCCACCTGCCCCTGCAGCTACTGCAAGATTAATAGGGAATGGTAATGCTTTCATAATACTTGAAATCAATCCTGCTTGTGCTTCTGCTACTTCTGCTTTTACCACTGATATACCTGCTTGTTTTGCAGATTGTCCTTGTAAGATTGCAGCTTCAAGATTTTGTGCCATTTTTTCTTTATGTGCATCTCGTTCTTCTTTTCTTCTTTGTTTTTCTGCATCTGCATTTCTTTTTCTTAAAGAATCTTGTACAAAAAAGTCTGCTTGTATATTACCCATTTTAGCTTGATGAAAGTCATCGTCCATTTCTTGCATAGCTTCATTGTGTGCTGCAGTATCTTGTTGTACCATTCCCAACCCTGCAGACAAAGCTGATAATTGATTATCTGTGCTTGTTTCGGGAATTCTTTGTAATCTATCTATAAAATCATCTATTCCTTCTTCTGCTGCTTTTTTTGCTTCTGTATTAGTTCTTGCTATTGCAAAAGATGTATTACCTGTTAAAATATTAAACAAACCTGCCTTTTCAATTAAAACACCCAATACATTAGCATATCCTTGTAGCTTAGGTAATGATTCATCTACCCTTTCAGCAAATTCTGTTACATCATCTGCTACTGCAATTAGAATTGGAGAAAATACTTTACCTATTTCCTCGCTTACATCTCCGATAGCATTATTCATTTGGTCTAATGAACCTGGTAAAGTTTCACCCGATGCTTTTGCTACTCCACCAAATTGTGTTTCTAACTCACTTAAAATAATCTTTTGTGCTTTTGCAATTTCACCTGACTTAGTAAATGCTTTTACTTGTTCTTCTTGTTGTTTTGTTAATTGAACACCAACTCGTCTTAATGCTGTAACCCCTAAGATTGGGTCATTTAATGCTTTACCAACTTGGATAACTCCTTGTTGTAAGTCTTGTCCCATAGCTTCAGACATATTTAATACTGCTTCTATTGCATCAGGAAATACTTCTTTTCCTACTTTGGTAAATGTAAGCATTAAGGATTGTGCTTTAATAATTGCTTCATCACCAAATCGTGTTTGTTTTTGTAAAGCAGAAGCCATACCAGTTAATTCTTTTGCAGTTAATCCTGCTACTCCTGCAGTAGATTTTAATACTGCATTAAGTTGTGTTTCTGCTAATATCTGCTCTCTTGTTGCATTAATCATGCTGCTAAATCCATCAAGCAACATTCTTGCACCAAAGAAAGATGCAGCTGCACCTGCAGCAGATTTAGCTAACCTACCTAATCCTTTATCTACTTTTCCTAAATCTTTTGATGCTTTACCAGCACCTCTTGTTTTAATATCTACTTGGACTTTTTTAGCCATTCTTTTCTCCTAAATATTGTTTTACTGCATTTAGCTCACTTCCAATAACATCAAACATATCTAATTTATAACTATCGGCTTCTTGTAAATTGTTTGCCAAAGGTAAATTGTAATTTTTCATATAATTATATTCTTTCATTATTTCACTATGTTCTTCTGTTATAAACCATTCAGGTTTTGCAAATAATGGAATATGAAAATATAAATTTCTACCTAAAGTAAACTTGCTATCAGCAAAAGTATCTACCAAGGCATATAACTCATTGGTTACATCTTCTATACTTTCATACTCCTTATTTTCTTTTGTTAAAGGACTTTGTCTTTTATAAGGAAACTCTAATGTGTTGTGTGGAAATCCCAGTTGAGAAAACCACACATACATTGACAAGCCCACTATGATTTTTTTGAATCGTCAGATAATCCCATGTAAGCCAAAAAGATTTGTTGTAATAATGAATCAATATTAGCCATTCCTAATTTTTCATCATCTTTGTTTACATAATCTTCAGGTTTCAATCCTGATATTTCTTCTACCTTTTCAAGTAGTTCAAAATACTTATCTTGATTGAGTTTATCGCCTTCAAAAGTCATAGTATTTAACTTCCACAACTCTCGCTTTTCTTTGTAAGTAGGATTATTTACTTCCCACTCTTTATCAAACATTTTAACCTTCATGTTTTACTCCTTACCAACCACTTGCTTGGGTTGAATCTACATACTCAAACTTAAACGCTGTACCTGATGCTGCACCACTTGAAGTAGGTTGTACCACTTTGAATGGAATTGTAATTACTGCACCTGTTTCTGCATTAGGGTCAAGATTTACTGCTGTTGAATATATCTCACATTCTATGTTCATTTCACCTGCTGTTGAAACTGTACCATCGCCTTGCTGAAGTTTTAGTGTTGCAGTATTACCACTTAAAAAGTCTTGTAATACATTACCACCACTTGCAAAGTCAAAGTTTGCATCATACATTAATGAAATTTCTCCAGTAATGTTAACTGATGGTATACCAAAAGCATAGCTTTCTGCATCACCATTAGAATCTCTACCAACTCTTGCTACATTGTTTTCAAATGTAAATGATACTCCAGTAATCACCATATCTGCTAACGAAGTTCCATCTACATCAAGTTTCTTAGTATCAAAATAAGATTCTATTTGTGTTGGTGATGAACTCATTAAAGTTGGTGCTGCTGAATTAGCACTTAAAGTTTGCTCTATTAAGAACTTGCTTGAACTTGTCATACCTGAATAGAATGTTCCACTAAGTAAACATCTTCCATCAGTCATATCAAAGTTCATTGTAAGACTTTGTAATACAGCACTTGTAATCAGTTTATCTTGTGCAGATTCAGGGTAATATAAACCAATGTCAAATAGACTTGGTATCCCTGAACTTGAACTACCTGTAAAATCAGGTCTTGATAAAGCTGCACCTGAAGTTGCTTGAATCGTGTGAGTATAAGGGTCTGAACCACTTTCTCCATGGTCTTGAAGAACATTAGCCAACATACGAACAATCATATCTCGTTCTGCTGGAACTTCAAAGTCCATTGTGATAAATCCACCTTTTGTTGTTCTAAACTGGTCTGTATCAAGTTCAATCATTCCTGCATTATTGCTTCGTATCTCACCACTTTCAACAAGATTGAGGACTGGTGCAGATACATTAATTACAGGAAGTAACTCGTATGCAGTATCATTAGCTGCTGCTGTTTCAAACGCAGTTGCATTTTTGTTTTTAATACCTATACTAAAATCACTTTTAGAATAGACTTTTCCACTAACTGCCATGTGTTATTTCTCCTCTTTTTTTACTTTTTTCTTAGGTTGTTCTTTTTTTACTGGTTGAACTTGAACACCTAAAGATTCAAATTCTTCCAAGTTTTCTTTTTCTAACTCAACTTCTTTACCAGCTAACAACTCTCTAATCTTTTGATTAGGTGTATTTAAGTATGATGGTTTTTGTAGTTGAAGTCCTTTTATATGTTTGTACTTCATGAAATCACCTCATTTGTGTTACATTGGAAAGTGATGATTACATTAGATATAGTTTCATCTTCTTCATCTCGTGTATATTCTACACTTGATACTTGACCACCATACCAGTTTGTGATATTACCACTTTCATAGTTTCTATTATCGAATAAAAGTCTTTTGACAACTTCTGCTATCATTGTTAATCTGTTTAATTGATTCTCTTTGGTGTACTCTCCACCTTTTCGTAATTGATAGTTAATGGTTGTTGTAAATTCTCTTATATGTACATTACTTGCATAATCAACAAAAGCATCTGCTTCAGGTACAATTAAAAAACTTTCTTGTCCTCTATGTTCATCAAACATGATAGGAATAGAAGAAAGGTTTTGTTTTAACAATTTTTGGATTGTATCAATTATTCTATCTTTATAAATATTTTCAAACTCTATGCCCATTATCCTTGTCCTCTATATCTTTTCTTATAATGTTTTTTACTAATCTTTGTACCATACTTTGTTCGTTTACTTTTGCCTTGCCTTGTTTTCTTTTTACCATTTCTTCTTACAAAAGTTACTGTGTTCTTTTTTGGCATTATTTCTTATATACCTTTTCTGCTCCTGCAATACCAAATGAACCAAGTGTTACCCAAACAAATGAATTGTATATGTAATCATTTACCAACAATTCAATACCAATGATTCCCATAATTAAATCAACTATTCCAAATACACACATCAAAGCAAAAGAAATAAATCCAATAATTGCTTTTTCATTGTACTCGTTTTCATCTTTAAATATTGCCCACATTATTTTCTTCTCCCATATACTTGTTTCTGTGATTTAGGTGGATTCTTTTTTCTGCCACCTGCACTCCATAAAAACTTATCTGCCCAATATGCTGCAGACATTTTACCTCTTGCTATGTTTCTTCTATGTCTTGCTTTAAATGCTCGTCTTGCACCAGCACTATAATTGTGTCCCATACCTTTAGCACCAAACCTAATTAGCTTTAATTGATGTCCTGATTCTACTAATACCATCGCTTTTTTACTTTTATGACCAGGAGTCATCTTAGGTCGATTGACTGCTTTTAAGCCATATCGTTTTAACAGCTTTTTCTTTCGTTCTATATGTGGCATTATTTCCCAACTTTTCTCATAGCAATACTATGAGATTGACTAAATGTTTTACCTGCTCTCATGGCTGCTGCCATGCTTCTTAAATGTGCTTTTGTATGATGTACTTTATGAGTGTTCATTTGTCTTTTTTGTGTAGCAGATAATCCTTTAAGACTTACACCTTTTAAATTTTTAGCCATTATTTTCTACGACCTTTTTTCTTTTTACCTTTATGATATGGCATTTTTATCTCCTTTTCATTTGTATTGTTTCTAATCCACCACCTGAAGTGTGGTTTAATCCTGATACTTCTACTTCCCATTCATCATCAAGTGTATATACACCAGTTGAGAATCGTACATATACTCCATGTCCTATATGTTGTAATCCACCATCAACTACTCTTGCTTCTTCTACAAGATTAACTTTTAATCCAGTATCATCTCCAACAAAAGATTTAAACTTTACTGTTGATGCACTCCCTGCTGCAAAAGTTCCTGCTGTACTAATGATTACTTTGATTCTATCAAATGATACTTGTGGGTGTCCAAAAGTATCTACTATTGCACCAGTTGTACTTGCATTGATAGAAACTTCTTTTATGATTTTATCTCTACCATCTTCGTCTTGGTCTAATGAAATAACACCTTTTCTAATTAAATCTAATAGTCCATTTGATTCAATAGGATTATATGCTATGTCTTGTAACTCCTCACCTCGTTCTCTATCATAAGGCATGATTGCTAAACTTGCTGATAGCAAAGCAGTTGACCTAACTATGACTTCAGGAAAGTCCCTACCTAAACTATCCCCAGTTCCTACACCTTTGTTCTTATATATTGGTTTATTAATATACGACCTCACAAAGTCGGAACTTCTTGCAATAAACTCATCAAAGAGTGTTTTATTGTCCCTACCAGCAGTAACTGCTTCATCAAAGTTGGGATTATTTGTGCTTGTTGGTCTGTAAAACACTACATCGGCATCTTCATCAAAGTAATATTTGCCATCTGCATCGATACTTGCTACATCACTTACTGATGTTAGTTCAATGTCGTTTGCATATAATTGAGTGAATTTCCCAACACTACCTGCTTTGTAGATAGTTGCATTCCCACTACCACTATGACTTACCCAGTTAGAGATAGTTCGTTTCCTGTCATAATCAAATACAAAAGGTGCTACCAGTTGTATATCTTCTATTGTGCAATATTTTTCAAGATATGTACTCATTGCTTAATTCTCCTATTAGTTGAGGAACTTCTAAACTTTCAATTAAACGATGTAATTCAGGTAGGTAAAACTCTTTTTCTCTATCTGATATTGTCTTTGCTTGTAGTATAGCAGATAGTTCTTTCATTCGTTTAATCGTTTCAGCCAAGTCCATTAATCCCCCTTAATTATTTTATTGTTCCAAGTTGTCATTCCATTATGTATGTCTAAGGTAATCAAGTTAAACCACCCATCTGTAAAGAAGTCTACAATCCCTACATTGTGAGTCCAGTTTACCTTCCTACCTTTTAAAAAATCTTTTTTCATCTTACACAAGCACCCCATACTTTGTGCTATATGTATGCCTGAAATGTGTTGCATTACACTTCGTTGGCAATCGTGAGTATGCCCATAGATTACATTACACCCTAAATTTTGTACAGTAGTTCGACTATGGTTAATTGAACTATAATGCCCACCATGATAAGCGTAGAGTTTAGAACCTTCTACTTTGAATAACTCACCATAAGGATACCAATCATATCCTCGTTCTTCTATCTTAAATAGATTTTCAGGTTTGTATTGCTCTAAATAAGGGTTCTCATCAACAAAAGCATTATACCAAGCATCATGGTTACCCATAGCTAAGTATTTCTTTTTACACCCTACTTTCTTTAGTGCTTTATCAATTCTATCTAAATGATAATTGACTTCATCTGCTTCTTTATCAATCAAGGGGAGTTGATATTCTAATGGTGGTCTTTTTCTTCTTGACCATCTCCAATGAGATACATACTCCCCTTCTGCAAAATCACCTAAGTTGATAAATACATCAGGTTTAACTTTTTCAATTACCTTTAATGCACAACTAAATGCCTTCTCGTCATGTAATGGGAAGTGCATATCCCCAAATACAATTCCTGTGCTTTTAATTTGTTTCATGTAGTAGTTGCCCTTTTATACCACCCAAAGTAGAATCGTTCTTGGTCAGGTTCTTCGGAAACCAATCTACCATAGAATAAGCAACGATAGGCTTGTAATCGTCTTTTAGAGATTCTTGCTGCATTCTCTATGGTTATTTCTCCGATGACTCCATCTTCTTCGATTTTATTCATCTTTCTACTATTGATGGCTTGTTGTAGTATTTTAACAGCTTGTCTTTGTCCCATATTGACACACATATCGAAATAGGTGGCTTTTAAATCGTTTGGTAAGAAATCTGCTTTGCTTGGTTTCCAGTAATTGTTGTAATAGATATTAACTGCATCACTTTTTGTAAGACTTTTAATATCTACATCAGGATACCATCGTTTAGCAATACCAAAGTTGGTTTCACCACCTTTATCGTAAGGGTCATTTACATAACCCCCTTCATGCTCTAAAACCTTGTCAATGATTTGTTCAAAGGTAATCATGCTGACTTCTTCACCTTTTCGTAACTCCTCAATCCACCAAGTCCCAACATTCCCATCAATATAGTAGTAAGTGTACCCATGTCGAAGGTAGGTAAGGTTATTTGATGTCCAAAGGAATATAATACAAATGTTAAGAATGGTTGCAGTACGAAATGATAACATAGTGCTACCCCACAAGTCCAACCCACAAAAGGTCGCCAACCTGAAACAAATAAGCTATTGCTATTGGCTTCAACTTTATTGACCTCAATCTGTGCTTTGTTAATCTCTTGTATAAGTTGTGCTTTTTCTGCTTTGTCAAGTGTAAAGTCATCGATTTTGTCTGCTACTTTATCTATGATTCCTGCTACTACATTTAATTTAGGCATCTTTTTCTTCTTTCTCGTCATCTTTTTTGTCAAAAGATTCAGTTAGCATTTTAGCAAAAGCACCTTCAGCTACATTCTCTCTATCTATTTGAAATGCTAAGTTTGCTTTTTGCCTTCTACAATTTTCAATGTGTTCTACCAACATTTGTTGCTCTTGTGATAGTTCATCGTAATTGTAGTCTTTGTCATTTACTGTTACTTTTCTTTCTTGTGTTTCACTCATTTTCATAACCCTCATGTTATTATTAATAAAATCTTATTTACCTATATACCCTGAAGAAGTGGCACTTCTTCCTGAACCTGCATTAGTAAAAAAAGTTAGCTTCATGCCTATATTGGTTGTGTTAGCCCCATATCCAGTTCCACCATCTACTGCATCAAGCCAAGATGTTAAATATCCTTGTACTCGTTCTGTGCCACCACCAAGACCTAAATTTGTTGCAAAGTGATGTGGAACAAAAGCATTAGCAAAAAATATAGTTGCACCTGTACTATGTGCATCTCCTACTGTACTTGCAATTTCTACATTTTCTTCTCGTAACACATTCAAGGTATTAGTACTGATGCTTTGTATAAACATATATTCATTATCAATTCTAATGTACTGATTTATTGAAAACGCAGAACCATCACTTACATCTACTCCAGTTTCTGAATTATCCAATGCTTCTGCTAAGGTTTCTCCACTATCAGTATCTGATGTAGATAAATCTCCACCATTACCTGCTCTTAATCCATTTAAACTAAGATTGGTTCGTATTTCTACTCCACACGAATCTGCTAAATCAGTCATCTTAATATTAGCACTTGGTACAACTGGTAATGCCATTATTTGCCCTGAATTTTGTTAATTAATCTAATAAGATACCCAATCATTATTCAGCATCTCTTATTGCTATATAGTCTGCTAATTCAGCTTCACACTCACTAAGTTGTGATTCTAAGTTAGCTTTTTGTGCTTCACATTGTGAGATAGCTTCATCTACTGATTTCACATCAGTAAAGTCTACTACTTCTACATCTTTTCCTGAAGCATCTTTCATTGTTCTTGTATGCTTGATTTCTACCATTTTAGGTGAATCAACTTGTACTTGTTCTTGTACTTTTTCTGCGATTACTTTAGCCATTTTTCAATTCCTCTATTTGTTTCTGTTGTTCTTGAACTGCTTTTATTAATACAGCAGTTAATTTTTCATAATCCATTGTTTTAATCTTATCATCAAACCATTCATTGTCTTTTACAATTTCAGGTATTACTTCTTCTACTTCTTGTGCAATAAATCCTATATCTTTCCTATTGTCTTTTTTCCAATCATACTGCTTTGGTTTTAGTTTCATTATAGTATCTAAACCATACTCAATATCTTTGACATTAGTTTTTAGCTTTTGGTCTGAAGGTGTAGAAGAAAATGCTACTACATCATTTGTTACATGAAAAGCACCAGTATTGACAATTCTTGCCCTTTCAGAAGCATTAACTCTAAATTTCATTGAATTGTCATTGTGGTCATATCTAATACTACCTGCATCATTATCTCCACTATCTCCAAAGTCTATAAATGCTTCTCCAGTAGTTGATGTGCAGTTAAATCTTAATCCATCTTGGTCGCCATGAGAAATGTTTAACTTCATATTTGGTGATGTAGTGCCTATACCGACATTACCACCATCAGGATTTAATGCTAAATCATCAGTTGCTCCTGCACCAGTATTAACTTGTAATGCCATATGATTTCTTGAAGAACTTGACTTAATAGTAAGTATTTGGTCGCCTGCTGCACTTCCAGTAGAGAACTTAGCATAACTTTCTGTACCATTACTTGCACCTTCTGTATGTAAATATGCACTTGGTGATGAAGTTCCTATACCGACATTACCTGATGAGTCTATTCTTACTCTTTCAGTAGAAGCAGTATTAAATAATAGATTGCTACCACTATCATAAACTATTCTACCACCATCTACATCTGAAACATCTCCTAAGTCTATAAATGCACCACTTCCATCAGCAGAAGTAATTTGCATTATTGTATCTCCAGTAGATTGTAAGTGTAGTAATCTGTTTGGTGATGCAGTTCCTATTCCGACATTTCCTGATTGGTCAATTCTCATTCTTTCGTTGCCAATAGCATCATCTGCAGATACCGATGCTTGAACTGTGTGGAAAGTAATCCCCTCATTATATTTCATTGTGATTGCTCTATATCCATCAGATGTTGTAGCTCTTACTTTTGCAGAACTCCCATCTACATAAATATTATTACCTAATATTAATGAGTTATGACTACTTAACTCTCCTAACTCACTCCAAGCACCCCATCTTAAATGTGATATACCATTTGAACCTAAATCAAGTCTTACTCTTGGTGAT
>Ga0181406_1000735_pt1 | contig 12274 bp, 11 predicted proteins | sample 29SPOviralmetaG_FD_130135 | JGI IMG/M metagenome (GOLD analysis project Ga0181406, IMG submission 130135) | Marine viral communities from the oligotrophic San Pedro Time Series (SPOT) site, San Pedro Channel, CA, USA - 29 SPOT_SRF_2011-12-20 | ecosystem: Environmental > Aquatic > Marine > Strait... | reverse complement strand
TTCTATATTTTTTTTCTTCAAACTACTACTTTTTTAAATATGAGAAATGAATGCAATTAATATATTATATTCACTAACCATTTTACAAACTGTTACATATTATTTACAAATCCCTTATTTAAAAATGCTGTCAAGATACTTAAAGAACTAATAGTTTTTATTTGTTTATAAAGATATAAAGATTTTATATTAGTAATATATAACTATCATGAAAGGCAAATGCGAATCAAAATTTAAATATAAAGTTATTGAAACTATTGACGATGTAGGAGTTAACCACTATTTTAGTATGATAAGTCAAATAACAGATAAATTTAATATATCCAAATCAACTATTTATAAAATAATTAATAATAACAAAACTAAATATAATAAAAAATATAAAATAGAAAAAATAGATAAGCCTAAATTTTCTTATTCAGAAATACATTATAATTAATAAAAAATATATCTATAATATATCATAATGACAGATTATAGATCTATTCAACAATCCCTAGCACAGGAAGGTGAAGCTTTTACACCTCCCGATTTAATGGAGGATAAAATTAATGAAGGGAAAGAATATGCTAAAGATATCTTACAAGGGGCGGGGTCTTTACTGGCTGGTGAATCAGCTTTAAAGGGTTATAAGGCTTTAGCAAGGAGTTCTAGTGTAATAAAAAAATTAGGTTTCTCTGATGTAGAAATACAAGGTATTAAAGATGCAATTTTCGCTAGTGATAAAGGAAAAGTAGTTGACATATTAGCTAATAAAGGGGTCCAATTAACTAAGCAGGGATTAAAAAGAGTTTTACCAACTTTTAGATCAAAAGCCACAGATGTTCAAGACGCTTTAAGAAATCAGACAAAAAAAACTTTTCAAAAAGTTGCCGATAGAACAAGACCAGATAATAGTATGTTTGAGGATGCCGACTCGGATATTTTTGCTGGTGGAGGAGCCCCCCCTCCTCCTGTAGCTTCTGATTTAGTAAGATTACCAGAGAGTAATATTTCATTAGCCGATTTAAAAAGCGCTCAAGGTGCGGGGAGAAGATTGGTTAGTCAGAGAACATTACCAAGAAATTTTAGAGAAGTATCAGAACCTACTGAAATTAGACCAGATGACCCAACAAACACTCCAATTGAAAGAGGTGAACCAGAACCTGATTTTGAAGAACCTGATTTTATTGAACCAGATGAACTATACCCAGATGCAGAATTATCGGCTAATTTAACATCCGACCCAGCTAACTCATTAGCTTTAAAAAATGAAATATTATCAAGGAAATCAATAACAGCAGAAAAAGATTTATCAGATTTTTCTGGAAGAAACGCCAGACCCATCCAACCAAGCGAAATGGAACAAGCTTTATTAAAAAGACGATTAGGATTACCAGAAGAAAGAACCGCTTTAAACTTAGAAAAAGAAACGGGGGGTAGAGTATTAAACCCCGCTGAGGCAGATGCGAGTCAAGCATTTACAAGAGCGGGAACAGATTTTAGGGTAAATCCCGACGCTTTAGAAGGAGGTGGAAAGCCTCCAGAATTACCAGACCTTGAAGATTTACAACGAGCAAAACCCCCTAGCTTTGATTTACCCGACGAACTACCAAGACCTGGGGACGGTGATTTACCATCGGCAGTATTACAAAAAAGACCAGCTTTTTTAGAACAGCCAAGACAAGAAGAACCAGAAGAAGAAGAAGAGGAGGAGGAAGAAGAGGAGGAAGAAGACGAATTTCCTGAGGAGGAACAAGAAAGGGAAGGGGATTTAGATCCAAGATATACACCACCAGAACAACAAACACCTATATCAGAATCAGAACCAGTAACAGATAGACCAGATTTACCTGATAAATTACCAGAAGAAACCAAACCCCCCGTAGAAGATTCGGGACAGGCGTTGAGCAAAGCTGAAAAGGTTGGTAAAGATGTAGATAAAGGTGTTAGCGAATTTGAAGATGTAGATAAAACCGCTTTAACGGATTCTTTGGCTGAAGATGCTACAGGTGACCCGTTTGCTATAGCGGGAACAGCTATCTTAGGTATTGGAGCTTTAATAGGAGGATTGTTTTTAAAATCACACCATAATAATTTTGTTAGAGATCCAACACAAAAGCCGATAGCTTTTACAAATTATGCCGTTCAAGTGGGGGCGGGTGGAATTGGTTAGTATTTATGACTTTAATTTTAATATTTTTTTTTAATATTTTTTTTTATATATAGATTATATAAACATGGATAATTATATTAAATTACCTTCAGATGAATCAGGGTTTTCAACTTCCGCAGGGTCGGTTAACCTATGCACTTTTCGCATACCAGGTAATAGCGGTTCTTATGATCTTTCTCAAAGTCATATAAATGTAAATGTTCAGGGTCTGCAAGTAAATAACCAGGCGATAACAGGAGCTGACGCTACAACCCCAGCCCCCATTTTTGATTTACAATTAGATTTTAATTCAGGTCAAGGAGGAACATCAAACGATGTAGCAAATAATACTGCTGTTTCTTCTACAGCGGTATTAGTAAAAAACGCTAGATTAAGAACTGATAAAGGAGTATTAGAAGAAATAAGAAACGTAGCGGGATTAAGAAATAACTTAGGATATTATTCAAAAAGTCAAAATCAAATTTATCAAAATTTAAATGGTCTAGCAGTCCCCCCAAAAATGGACCAGTTCGGCTTTCAGGCTCAAAACCAAGTTACTGGAATAGGAAATGACCTAGGAGAAAACAAAAACGTAGATATAATGATCCCGTTAAGTGAAATTTATGAATTAGGTAAAGTAGATAGCTTTAACACTTCTTATTTCGGTCAGTCTTCTTTAGAATTAGAATTAAATTTAGATAAATTAAAAATGAATTTGAATAATAAAAATGCTAATGGCTCAACTTTATTAGCACAAAACTCCAACGCAGATGGTTTCGCCATAAAATATGAAAATATGGAAAATGTAACGGCGACGGCAGACGGTGGGAAATTAGGGACAACTGACAACCCGCTAATTTCATCGGCTAAATATTCAGACATTAGAAATTCTCCTTTTTATGTGGGCATGCTGGTAAAAGTAGCGGGGACATTTACTCAGGGAGGCGGTGGTCCTTTCAACCAAATAATATCAAAAATAGAACTTTTAAACAAAGTATCTGACAACACAAATAAAGGAAGATTAAGAATTATTTTAGCTAACGGCGTAGGAACTTTAGATAATACCAACACCGCTACGAATATAACGGTATCTAACGCTGACCAAGGTGGAGCTGGAAGTATTAATGTTAATAAATGTGAATTAGTTTTAAAAAGAACTTCTGACGATTCTGGGCAGTCTATGGAATACATGACCTATAAAAGTCAAGAGGATACCACCGCCCCAAGTAGTTCTATTAATAGATCGTATTCTTTACCACCTCAAACTATGAATGCATATATTATGTTTATTAATTCAAATAATCCATATAGCCACGAGGCACAAATATCAGACTATAGAATATCATTAAATGGTGATATGGTAACCTCAAGACAAGTAAAAGTCTTAAGCCCTCTACATTATGATCAACTATCAAGAGTTTTTATGAATGATGGACAAATAATTAAAAATTTACAAGAACAGGGAGTTAGCTCTCTAGCCAATCCTAATTTCGGTGTTGGTGATCAAGATAAATTACCAATTACCATTTTAGCTGTTCCAGTAACTCTAAGCAACGAACAAACTTTATTAGGATTAGAAGTTAATGCTAAAGCGGGTCAGCAATTATCTGGAAAAATAACTGTATATTCAAAATGTATTAAAAAAGTATAATTATATTTTATAATTTAATAATATATGATTACAAAAGTAGAAATGAAAAAATTAAAAACCCATTCAGCTATCCACAAAGGGGGTATGAATTCCACTCACATGAAAAATATGACAAAATTTATGAAGAATGGAGATAGTTTTATCGTAGCTCATAATAAATCAAAAAGATTAGATAAAAATAATAAAAAGCAAAAAAGATCTGGATATTAAACAATATAATTTAAATTATTACAAATTAAATATTTTAAATTATATTTTTAAATTTTTTTATTATATATATATATATAATGAATAATTTAATGTATCATGTTGCAAAGCCTGAGAATTCAAACTCTCTAAATAGTTATGGGGAATTTTCAACAATAGATTTTTCTCTAAATGTTAGTGGAAGAAATTTGGTAGCCAATTCTATAAGAATTGAAGGTGATATAAGGATGACAACTGACGGAAACACACAAATGACAACCCAAGAGCTAAAAATGGATAATAGATTAGGAGCCCATGTCTTTTTTGATTCATTTTCAATAACTTCACCTCAATCAAAAGGGTTATTACAAAACGCCCAGCAATATCAAAGATATGCTAAAAGTGTCATGACCGCAACCATGGGCGATTTAGATGTTTGTGACGCTGGTGAATTGTGTGAATTAAAAGGGGTTCATTCAGATAATGGAAGAGTTAATTTACAACAACAGGCAGACTTTACAAATAATGGAAATTTAAGATTTGTTCAACCTTCATTTAGTATCAAGCCTTTAATATGTTTAAATCAGTCGGTGGCTGGTGGAGGAAGTTATAGTTTTGATAAATATGGAGAAATAAGAATAAGCACAAATTTAGCCAGAAGTGTCTCGGCTGTGTTCGGAATAGATAACGACGCAAACGCCCAATATTTTATTGAAAATATAGTTATTAGATACATGACAAAACCCGCCGACCCTAGTGACAATTCAAAAATGTTAATGAATTCTTACTCTATGATTAAAAATAGTATTAGCTCAACCGCTTCTAATGTCAGTTGTTATGTCCCAAGTCAATCAGTATCAGGAGTAACTATTAATTTTTTAAATCAGGATGCAGAAAAAGATCCAAATAAAAATAGTTTTGAATTAAATAAATATCCTAATTTTTTAGAAGCTTCTTACAATTTTTCTGACGCCAGTAACACTTATGTTTCTTACACTATTACCCAGAAGAATGACCTATTAAGATACGCTATAGAATCCTTAAGAAGTGCAGGATTTGATAGTGTTTCTTTTGATAATGTTGTCCATAATGATAGTTATATAGCGGGATTGTCTTTTAATGGACAATTCGTTGACATGACTAAAAATAAATTTGCATTAAATTTGAAAGCTTCACAACCTATCGGAAGTCAATTTATTTATCTTTATTTTCACACATTAATTGCGATGACTTAAATAATAAATGATCTAATAAATCATGGTAATCATTATAAAGAAATTCTGTTAATGTAATAACCTCAGGTGTTTCACAATCTTGTTTTATTATTGTATCTAATTTCTCTACATATCCGCATATATTTATGACTTGTTTTAATATATGTTTATATTCTATTTTCATTTTTCTATGCAATTTTTCATTATTTTCAAATTTTTCTTTTAATTGGTCCATGGCTTCAACATACATACTAGAGCTATTTTCAATTTCATCTATATTGACTGATTCCATTTCTTGCATTTCTATTTCAGTATTTATATTCATATTATATTTTATTAATATATAATAATAATATAATGAAAACTATCAAATTAAATGAAAAAAAATTAAAAGTTTTAAAAATGAGAGATAAAACTGATAATTATAATATAGAACATGATCTCATATCTATGCCATACAGAATATGTATTTTTGCTTCTTCTGGACAAGGTAAAAGTAATTTATTGGGAGGACTCTTATTAAATGAAAATTATAAATATTATCAAATAATAAAAAAACATCCAGAGAGGATATTCATATTTAGCCCTACCATTTTTTCAGATAATAAACTTATGACTATTGTAAAACAGTTAGATATTGAAGAAAGTAATTTAATAGAAGATTATTCCGACGAAGTATTATTGCAAATATATGACAGTATAGTAGAAGATTTTAAAGATAGATTAAATGATGATAAACCAATCCTTCCATCTTGGCTTATCCTAGATGATTTATCGTTCTCAGGTAAATTAGCGAATCGGTTTAATGCTTTATCTAAAATATACTGCAATTCAAGAAAGTTTATGGTAAATATTATAACTTTAAGCCAGGCGTATACACAATTAGCTAAAAATATTAGATTACAAGCCACAGCCGTATTTATATTTAATACAAATAATAAAGAATTATCAATTATAGAAGAAGAACATAATTATTTAGAATCGGGAAAAAAAGGATTTTTTAGAATGTTTAGAGATAATGTAAAAAAAAGAATAGGGGAGTTTCTATTAATAAATTATAGTAATAATGATAACAATAGATTATATTATGATAAAGATTTTAAAATGATCGATGTCAAACAATATGATAAGTAATTAAAATTTTACAATTAATCTATTTTCATATAATTTATTTTCATCAAACATATTTTTAGGATTAAATAAATAAGTTACTTCCTTACGAATTTTCCTTTTTTGGAGTGTATTATTAGCTATTAATGTAGAAAATAAAGATCTTAATATTTTTTGGTCATTTATTTCTGTAGTATATTCTATCATTCTACGCCAGAATAAATAATTTTGATAACCAAAAAAAAAACTTTTTCTAAAATGAAAATATTTAATAATTAATTTAACTAAAGTTTTTCTTCTTTGTTTTTTTAATACATATACCATTAATATATATTAAGAAATTTAATTATTTTCTCTCACCCCCTTAAAATAAATATATTTTAAGTCACAATATATAAAATATAATTATATATTATATATTATATGAATAAATTAAAAGAAGACATATTAAAAACAAGAACTATAAAAGATAATTCATTAAATCTATATTTATCAGCCTTAAAAAAATTAAATGATAATGATGAAATAAAATCAGTTGAATTTTTAAGAAAAACAACAACTATAATGAAAAAATTAAAAGAATTAGCTTTAACAACTCAAAGAAGTTATTTGACTGCAATAATTGTCAGTTTAACACCTTATCAAGATAAATATAAAATACCTTTAGAATTTTATAGAGAGAGATTAAATGAATTAAATAACCAATATAATGACTTTATAAACACCAATCAGAAAACAGAAAAACAGGAAAAAAATTGGGTTGAATTAAAAGACTTGATAAAAATAAATAATAAATATAGATTAGAACTAAAAAATAGAAATGTATTTACCAAAGAAACTTTAAATAATAAAGATTTTGATTTATTACAAAAATATTTAGTTTCCTCATTATATGTTCTACAGCCCCCCGTAAGATTAAATTATGTTATGAAAATTATTAAGGATAAAAAAGACGATAATAATAAAGATAATTTTTTATATGTAAAGGGAAAAAATAAAAAAGTGTTTATATTTAATGAATTTAAAACCAAAAAAAGTCATGGAAAACAAGAAATCCCAGTTAATCCTCAATTAAATAAAATAATTAATATTTGGTTAAGACACAATAAAACCAAAGACTTTTTATTAAATAAATCTGGGAAACCTTTAACGGCTAATTCTTTAGGAAAAATGATACCAAGAGTATTTAATATACCAGATAAAAAAATAACATTAAACTTAATCAGACATATTTACATTAGTTCTAAAGTTGATATAGATAAAATAAAAGAAGAAAATAAAAAAAAACAAGATTTAGCTAATAAGATGATGCATTCAATAGGGATGCAGGAAAATTACGCAAAAATAGAATAAATTTAAATTAATTTATTTTCAATATTTTTTATATATTATATATATATAATGAGTTTATATAGTCAAGGCGTAAAAACTAGGGATATTGATTTATCAGTTTATTTAGAAAATCAACAAGCATCTTTCAAATTCGCTCCAGGGGTTTATTATAGTAATTTAAGATTAATTAACGTTGGATGTGAGGGGGGGGACGCTGTCCCCTTTAATAGAATAGGCGGTGTATATTCTATTATCAAACATATTAGATTAACTTCTGACGGTATGGAAATTGATGCTATGAGATTCGCTAATCAATATTTAGCTTTTAAAAATTACAATCAGACTAACAACGATAATATATCAGTTAATTCTAGAGAAAATAAAAATAGTTTAGGTTTTGAATATCAAGACGATAATAAATTAGGGTCTTCTTATATTAAAACAAATAATACGGTTGGAGCATCAACTGAAGATAAAAAAGGAATTCTAGATTTAAGAGCTTGTTTGCCCTCTTTAGAGAATATGGATGTTTTAGATACAAGAAACGTATTTAAAAATTTAGAACTCCATATAGAGTTTCAAACTGGACCAGCGGTTAATAATAATACAAATACAGCAACAAGTTTCACAAACACAATAAGACCCGTTTTATTAGTTGATGAGATTGTAGATGAAGATTTAGCTAAAAAAGAAGCTTCGGCTTTTAATGGCTTTACTTGGTCCAAGATTGAGCATGATGTTGTAGCAGTCCCAGCTATACCGAATCCAGGGGGAGGTAACATAACACCCCAAGTTATTAACGCTACATTAGATGCATTTGACGACAAATATTTAGGTAGAGTATTACTTCAGAAGGTTAATGCTAGTCCCACTTCGGATCAGGGTGGATTATATTCAGGATTTCTAGGATCTATGGCTGTTCATGAGGAATCCTTTAATTTAAGGGTAAATGGAACAAAGGTGCTACCAACAGATGTAACCCAACAGGCTACAAAAACGGCTCTATTGACTGATGCTTACGGCTCATTAAATTTAATACCTTATGGAGATAGACCAGCTATAGGAAATCATCCAGGATTTGAAGACCAGAATGTTAATTTAAATGGTGTTCCCGTATTAGAGGGAAACAAGCAGGGGGCTTTAGTCGGAAATATGTCTTGGCTTGGATTAGCCTTAAATAGTAGAGTTAATAAATTACAGTTAGATTATGGTAGAACCGCCTCAAACAATACAAGCAGTTTGGGTAAGCCTTGTTCAGACCCTATGAATATTCACGTATTCGCTGAGGTTTCTAAGGCTATGCAGGTTAACAAGGGTGGAGGCTTTACGATAGTATATGTCTAATATTTATCCTTCAGATTATCCTTGATTTATGACTTTTTTTATTTTTTTTTATATAATTATATAATATATATGGTTAATCAATATATTATAGAATTAAGAGAAGATGAAGACGCTACTATACAGAGAGCACCAGGAGATTTTGAAATAACCTTAAAAACTCCAATAACATTATATCCAAATTCAGAAGTAAGTCTAAAAGGTTGTTTTATTGCCTCGCAGGAACAAAATAGCGGAAGAATAAATGTTACTGAATCTATACAAGGATCAAAATTAAAAAAATTAAGAATACAATTTTTATATTATATAATGGATTGGGGGAACACTTCATCTAATGTAGGTGATATAAGTTATTTACCCGATAAAAACTTCTTTGACGGAAGACACTACGTTTTATGTGATACGACCCCCGCTAATGATCCAACCCACTCTATAGACGAGCTTTTAGGTATCAACTTTGGACAGACAGGGAAAATAGCTCCTAATTATCAGCCTGGTAGAGGACATTTTGGGGAGCCTTCTGTTTTTCAATTTTATTTTAAATATTTAGATGCTTCTGACGGAGTAACAGTAAGAAAATTTAATTTTGTTTTAGATAAAGATGAATTCGCATCTATTGGTTATGATTATAATAAGGGTCATGGGGGAGGAGGACTTATTAGGGTTACTAATGAAACCTTGGCTAAAGCTAAATCAAAAACTGGGAATCTTCCTTTATATGTTAAACATGGGTCATTCCAAATTGATGATGATTTTTATCCAAATCAGGCTGGATCAGGTGGAAGCACAGGGGGACAATACATTACGGATTATGGGTTGAATATTAATGATTTTCAAAGTAATGTTATAGATGTTGGTAAATTTGTTTTTAATCCAAGAAAAATTAATTTTGATTTTACAATACCAGCTAAATCTTATACACCAAATGATTTAGCTGAAACGTTAACAAGAGCTATAACTCTTATCCACGATGATATTACTATAGATAATCCATCATCTAGCCAAGGTGTAGCCGATAATGTTTTAGTAACCTCTTCCCAAGAATTAAAGGCTATAGGATTAAGAGCAGACGGCTCAGACCCAGGAAAACATCCATTTTTTTGTGATCAGAAGGGGGAAAAATTACTACAATATAATTCAGACGCAGACGGACAAACGGGAAAAGATTATCTTATAGGGGCTACACAATTCGCTATTTTATTTAATCCAGATGAAGGAGCTGAGGGGGCTTTTCAAATTCTACAGATGCACTCCCCATTATATTCTAAAGACCACGAGGGGGCTACTATTGTCAGGTGTGTTGATACTAACGGCTCAGCTAAATTCGTAGCTAATAAAAATACAGGTATAATGATAACTGGTTTATATGAAGATTTAGGGGACGGAAATTTCACATCCACGGATTTTTGGTATAAACAATTAAAATTCGACCAAGATTCAATATTAACAACTACGCCAGGAACAACAGCCTCGGCGGATCTTAATGCATTAATAAAGGCTGGTTCAAAATTGTTTCAGTTTAGAGCCTTAGATGGAATAAATATAACGGGTCAATTAAAATCCGTAGATATTTTACAAATAAAAGACACTACTGATTTTGATATAGTTTTAAATAATTGGGACGGAACCGAAACATTAGTATCAGCTACAACCCCAATAAATACTATAGATAATATAGTAGGTTCTGATGTAAATTCAGGATATTACAAAATAGAATTGAGTGGAACATGTATTGAAAATAATTTATATTCTGGAACAGGTTATTTTAAAAATATTATAGGATTAGTTTCTAGATTTTACGAACAAAATTCATATACTTCAAGTATTGACGGTGAGGGAAGTTTCACATTTGTTATGCCTGAAAATTCAGAACCTATAACTTTATCAACTTTTAGAATAAGAATATTAACACCTGAAAATGTTTTAGCTACAGGGATATTACCATTTAACTCAGTATTTTTAAATATTATTAATCCTACACCAGAGTGATTAACGATTTAAATCATTTTATATATTAAATTATATTATATATTATGAAATATTATGAAAAATAAAATATTTTATAATATATAATGAGTAATCATACGTTTAATCAATTAACAAGCCAAACAAATTTATTATCAAGTATAAATAAAGCCTTATCTGAAATTGAAGCAGATGTAGAAACAGCTAATACACACCATTCAAATAATACTCAAAATTTAACTGATATAGAAACATTAATAACAACAACTAATAATAGGTTACCAAGTGCTTTAACTGGAAGTGGGAATTTAAAAGTTTGTCTCCAAGAGTTAGGAAATGAAGGTAGTGAAAGATTAAATGTTGATATTGGTTCAGCAGTAGTGCAATTACCAACGGCTTTAACTGGTGAAGGTAATCTCAAGGTATCAATCCAAGAAGATCACACCCACAACCTTTCAACTTCAGCAAATCAAGTTTTAACAAATTCTAAACTTGATACTATAGCAACAAATACCGCAAATATTAAAATATCTACGGATAGTGTTAATTTAAATGTAGATACCTTAGAATCTTTACAAGGAACCACTAATACTAATTTAACTAATATTTTATCAAAAAATACTGAAGCTGAAGTCCATTTATCAAATATAGACACGGGAATAGATGTTTTAGAAGCATGTGTTGGATCTAATAAAGTAAATGTTAATATCTCTAGTGGTAGTATGGCTTTAGCCTCTGGGGCATCAACTGAAGCTAAACAAGATAATGTTATAACAAAATTAACGGAAATCGACACGGCAGTAGATACTATAGATAGTGTATTAGACGCTTCATTAGTAAAACAAACTAATTTAGAAACGTTAATCACTTCAACAAATTCAAAAATAGACACCCTTGATTCAGTATTAGATGCTAGTTTAGTAAAGCAAACAAATCTAGAAACATTAATAACTACACTAGACGGAGTTCAAGATAATGTATTAACAAAATTAACGGAAATCGACACGGCAGTAGATACTATAGATAGTGTATTAGATGCTAGTTTAGTTAAACAAACAAATTTAGAAACATTAATTACTTCAACAAATTCAAAAATAGATACCTTTGATTCAGTATTAGATAATTCATTAGTAAAGCAAACAGCTATGGCTGTCGATTTAGATGCTATTGAAACATTAATAACATCAACAAATTCAAAAATAGATACATTTGACGCTGTTTTAGATAATTCATTAGTTAAGCAAACAGCTATGGCTGTGGATTTAGATGCTATTGAAACATTAATAACAAGCACCAATTCTAAAATAGACACACTTGATTCAGTATTAGATGCTAGTTTAG